>Ga0315915_1002496_pt1 | contig 23197 bp, 13 predicted proteins | sample MpolbnodulesMG_FD_207738 | JGI IMG/M metagenome (GOLD analysis project Ga0315915, IMG submission 207738) | Medicago polymorpha root nodule microbial communities from Los Angeles, California, United States - branched nodules | ecosystem: Host-associated > Plants > Roots > Nodule | place: USA...
GGTGTCATTATTTTAGTTTTTAAAGTGACCGAGTCAATCCGATTTAATCCGGTTAAATAACTATATAAATTTAATCTAAGACCGAGTCATCTAACCGAGTCATCCGAGTGATTCCGGTTCAGTCATGTGGTTCGACCAATGACTCAGAGGTTCGACCATTGACCCAGTACCCCTGCCGAGTCGATGACCGAGCCGAGCTTTAAAACAATGGGTGAAATTGCTTTACCAAATTAGTCACACCTTGGATTTGACACCGTTTTTTTTTTTTTTTATAATTTTTTTAAAAAAAACTTATAAATAAATATCACAATAAGGCATACAATTGTGACGAGACCAGATTGTCTAGTTAATTATAGATATATTTTTGTGCTAAGTTGTGAAGTACTACTATTTGGCTTCATTCAAAATTCCTAACATCGAAATGTGGAATCTTTACCTGTATGACATTATAAAGGAACCGTCGGTTTCAAGTTCAACGGCCATGGGACTTATAGAAAAGACCATAAAAAAAAATTCAAAAGGGTATACTCTATTAATTGATATATGGATGGATTTGATGCTAGTGTTGCAGTGCATGTTATGCAAGATTGAGATGAAATAAAATGAATTAATGTTATGTCCATGTTAAATGATTGTGTGGAAACTTGGCCTCAAGTGCATATAATTAATTCAACTACAGCCTAAAAGAACGTTAATATTCCACACTGGCTGCTACTGTGTATATGCTAGTAAGTTGGATTATACTGAGTTTTTTTCGATCACAACAAATCCAATTTAATTCAACAGATCTGTATATTTGATTATACAATTGATTAATTTTTAAATTTAATTTGGATATGGTCTCAAATCTCGTTTGATCTAATCTGTGATGTTTAAATGAGATGACACGAGTCTTTATCGACTCAAATTAGTGCTTTAGTTCAAATTAAAGTCATTCGAAAGAATTTTTTCATACGATCATATTTATATCTACCGACTAATATCTACACTTGTGCCCGAAATACTAACAATTGATGACAAAATTTAAACATGTCTGAAAGGGTAAAAAATAAAATTTGTTTTCAAATTTGTTTTTATAATCTTTTACATTTATTTATTGATGGGTAAAAGATTTATCTTTTACATTTATTTTTAAAAAATCATCTTATTCAAAAAAAATAAAAATTACATCCTTCCTTAATTTTTTGTTTACTCCCTCGGTCTCATATTAAGTAATACAGTTTGTTGTTTCACACATGTCATTGCATAATTTTAATTGGTAATATCTTTAATTATCTATTCGTAAAAATTATAAAAAGTTGATATTTTAAAAATATTTATTGAAACAAATTTATCAATATTATCTATATTGTAATTTGTTTTTATTTACAAGTAGAAAAATATGGTTAAAATAAGTTATGTAAATACTGCATATGAGCAAACTACATTGCTTAATATGGAATGAACATAGTATTAAATATGTTTATGTTACTCTATGAAGTCTATTGATTTGGGTTGGGATGTTAAAAAGTTATACATATGAGGTGCTTTCCGCTACTAATATTTCTCTATCATATAACAAATTTATCAACTACTAACATTTGTCTATACAAAAGTATTTAAATAAAAAAGTATTTTATAGGAGAAATCGTTGTGAAAGATATGCGAGTTGTTGTGGCAAGTGAGTTGAAACTTGAAAGTCTCACATTGTTGGTAAAAAAGTGAAAGTTGATCACATGTTTAGAATGAATTGGCTATGAAACAATATCTCATGGGTAGATTTCCAATCATTGGAAATAAGGAATTTTACTTATGGAACTCCGACTTAGTTAGTCGAAACTAGTTGTTATCATAAATGAATCAAAAGTATAAGTTTTATGCTCAGAATACGACATATTAGATATATGTTACAAAACGATATAAACATATATAAATACAATTGTAACACCCATACTAAATTGTCTAGAATATTAAACATTAGTACTGAATAAATTAAAATTTACAACATAAACTTGTCCAAATAGATACATTTCTAATACAAGTTCGTACATCCAATAAAATAGCATCTGACAAATATACATCTGGTACAAATCATGTATATACAAAAAAATTGTTCGGCTTCCTTCTGTTGATATCTGACATGAACCTTTCTACTTGCGCACAACCTGCTTATCTGAAAATAAGATAAAGTGATTGGGGTGAGACATGATGTCTAGGTGAGTTCCACCTATCCTAGGCTATAGGCGAACTCGGAGAATCTATGATCACCATCTGTCTCTACATATATCTGATTTTAGGATTTCCCGTGTTGTTCTGCATATCTTAGCGATCGGGGAAAATTCTAAGATCGCTAATAGTATCTAATCATAATTTCTATCTTAATTATATAAGTTAGAGAACACATAACTTCAATACCTTAATGTATATATGATACTCTTAACCCGATATATATCATACTCTTAACCTGATATATATGATCGCACGACTGCCCTCATGATCTAACAAATATATCCACCGATAATATCATATTTATACAAAACACAAATTTTACAATTTATTGATTAAATTTTTATTTATTTAATAAAAACTAATTAATTTTTATTTATTTTATTTGTATGAAATATTTATTAATATAGCAACCACGAAATGCATAATAAACTTATAAAAAGTTTTAAATTATAATTTATTTTAAGATGAAAGAGAACCCACACAATGCCACATTTTTTAATGAGAATAAATTGTGGATCGAACCAGGCTTTGTAAAATCCAAGTTTGATCTATAAAAAAAATGGGCTTAAAGGCACTTTCGACCTTTTATTTTGATAAAACAACAATTTTTTACCCCTAGTTTTAATTGTGCAATTTCGGTTAAAATAGTGTTAAATTGAATCGTTACCAAACATACAGATCTTACAAAAGCTAATCGCCATAAAATTGATTTTTTCAAGTTACAGCCTAAAATTAACATGTGAAGAGGAAAGCTCATCAAATGAGAAGCGCGATTCCCCATCTGCTTATACATGATGACACATGTGATGATACTATCAACCTGCTAGTTCATTTCACTCGCACAATATAATTGGATTCTCTTATACGAGTCTCATTGAAAATTATTACTTAAAAAAAATAAGATCAACTTACAACAAATCAATCGACTTCCAGATTTAGAATGTAATAATATGATGTCACACTGTATAACACATAACGCCAGAAACAAGTAACAACGAATGAGTTTCCATCACAATACTAAAACAGCTCCACAAACTAGACTAAGGAAGTACAGTATGAAGATTTAATGTTTCATGTTTTTGTGAATTGAGGATAGTTTATCAACACAGACCTCATGTTTGGTATACTACATGATGCTTTTCAGTCCAAAGTGTATCAGCGAGACTGCAATGCTTCTTGAATATGTTTAACAGCACTGTCGTAGTACACAAAGCCCATAAACCAAAATTCATGATTGTCAACAGAGATAATTTGTATAAATTTTTCAGTAGGGTTGGCTTTGCTTGTGGATGGGTTCACTGCTCGCAGCTGATGCAATGGAATGACCACCTAATGCAAAAGATGAAAAGCATGTTTGTAAATATTTCCAAACAATAGAAAAAATATGACTAAAGATAACATTTCTTCGTCATTGATACGTTAAAAAACAGAGCACCACACACCATATTAGTGTAGTCACTGATCATAATCCGAAGATAACATTTATTCTCAATTTTCATTGTAATCTATTAAAAATCATATGGTCAAATCTTAACTCTTTAACTACCAGAATTCAGGATACAATGAGTAAGAATTGGATAAGATACAAGCAAAGAAGTAACCCGCCTGAGCCAGCTTGCACCCCTTTATACTCTCAACATCAAAAGAATTATGTGTATGGACATATTTTGAGTCTTAATTTAAAACTTTGAACCAGACCAATATCGGGGAAACATATAGGAACTTTGGATACTTGGTAAGAATTTGAGACAGATGCAAGGAACTCTTAAAAACTCAGGGCTTGAGCTACGAATTAGGGGTGGGCATGGTTCAGTTTTTAAAGAAAACCAAACCATTTGTGTTTTGGGACGAACCGAACCGAATTTATGGTTTGGTTAACCGTTTCATTCCATACGAACTGAACCGAACCGAACCCAAATTAATATTTTGAACTGAACTACGCTTTTTTGGCCCTTTTGGAAACTTAATTATGTTTTTTTGGTGTTTTTTGAACCAAAATACTATGACATTGAACTGGTCCATCTCTTCACACTGAGAAATTCAAACACGAACCAGGCAAGGTTTATTGTTGGATGAATGCTATGACATTGAATTTGATGTAAGAGATAAGTATAATACATTCTTCTCTCAGCTTTTTGCACATTCGTTGGAAGAATATATGAAGTTTTTTTTTGTGTGTTTAACTAGCTGATACATATTATACACAATCCATTCCGGTAACTTTGATGACAATTTAGTTTAGTGTTATTACTTTTCATCTTTCTTTCATGCCAGAACATGCAGACTGCCGAGATTTGAAAGAAAAAAATGGTTGCTGATAATGTTGATCAAGATCCTTTCAGCTTTGTTATTTGTTTGCTTTGAGAAGATTAATTTTGCTGCTAATGTGTAGGAGGCGTAAATTAAAGATAAAAATAACAATATTCACATGTCCATCCCAAAAATTAACAGTATTCAAAATTAAATGTTGAATTTGAGCAATCATTTTATTCTCAAAGAGATTATATAAAATGAAGAAAAAAATATGTTCAGGAATCTATTTAAAGAATCCATTCATAGAAAAGAAAAGTACCTTCAAAACGGTTCGGTTTAAAATGGTTCGGTTCAATTCAAAATGGTTTGGTTATTGTTCAAGAACTGTTATTAAATTAATGGTTTGGTTCATGAACCACTATAACGGTTCAGTTAATTTTGGTTTGGTTCAGTGCGGTTCGGTGCGTGGTTAATTTTTCCCACCCCTAGCTACGATGCAGCCTAGTTACATCAACAAAAGGTTATCAAATTTAGGGTCATGCTAAGAAGTGCCCTAAGGGTTAGGGGCTTAGGACACTTGTTAAGGAAACCAAAAGTAGTAGGTTTACGTTGGAATCAACAATTTTTAAACTTTTAAAAAGTTGAATTCACCATGTTTTACCATTTCTCAATACAATATTTCAATTTTTGTTCTCTTAACCAATGCTCTAAGGGACTCTTTAGCATTTCCCTAAAATTTAATATGTTATTTTACATAAACATAAATTGTTTGTAAATTTGATTTATCTCATTAAATTGTAACTATACAGTAGTTGCCAATCAATATTTATAAAAATAGGGAAATGTTAACTAGTGCCCCCGGGGCACTAGTTAAAGACCTTAAATGGCAATTTTTTATAAAAGTTTGTGTAATCAGTGCATTAGAAATTGAAAACTTTGACATTTTTAAAGAATAATTATTTAATTTAGAATGGTTAAAGAGCGCATGACTAGTCCTATTTACGAGAAGCCTTTGCTCAATTCAGTTGCCTGTTATTTAATATCTAATACTAATTGTACATATGAGACAACTCCACCAATTCAAAAAATAGAGATTGGATTCAAAAAACCACAATATCATCAACTGGTCAGCACTAACATGCGGCAACCGTCATCTTTTCTAGACAAAATACAGAGGTTGGATTAAACAGAATCTCTGCCCTTTTTGGATCTATTTTGTTTCTGTTCAAATAATGAATCAAAGAGTATGTAGTAATGTACTTCAACCCTTCTCACAACACCATGAAGAAAAAGGTTGAACAAGTAGCTATTTTTTTGGGTAGAGAAAGACTGTACAAGGAGCACTAAGGTAAGTAGATTATGATGTATCCCAATTGTATTGGAGTAGTGTTTAAAATGCGGCGGTCAATAATTCCTCAAAAAGAATATTGGAGCATACTCCCTTCGCTAGATACATCTAAAATCTGAGCGTTGTACACGTACCAGTACCAATACTCTTTAGCAATACTGCCGTAAAAAGGAATCCTTAATTTCAAGAAAGGCAACATAACTGAACATGGGAACTGACCAAACAATGATATTACTTAATATCCCTAAGGGTAAACATCCAAATTAATTTCAGCAAGCACCTTTCTTCGAATTCCGAAAGTCTCATGTTAATTCAAAAATACTCAAATGCTGGTGATATTAGTCGTTAAGGACTGACATGACTGATATTTGAGGTTCCAAGGGACTAGAGTGTGATTTTTGCATTCTCTAAGACTAATGACTCCAACTAAATTTCTGGCACACAAATTGGGGGTTTATAGTATATATTCATAAAATTTTGCTATAGGAACATGCACTTGAAATTAAATTCTATTAATAATCATAGAAAATGATGTAGTAATGCAGTATACATATCATGGTACCAAATCAGTTATTAAAGAACAAACCAGTAACAAGCAAAGGAGTTCCATTCCATCGATTCTAGTTTACCTTATAATAGCTCCATTGAGTCTGGTCACCAGTTTGGTAAGAAAGTGGGTTATCGCTACAGAATGCGAGCTTAGCAGTTGACAAATACAAGACTCCCATGACAGGTCCAGCAGAGGTGGAGAGGTAGCATGCATATGTTTTAAGAAGTTGTTCTTCTGGTACAGTCTCAAAAGTTTGTCTAAAGATCTTCTCGTAACCACCTTCTGCCAGAACTTTTGTTCCCTGAGCAATCCTTCCCACAGCAGCATCAGCAAAACTAGGACCTGTTTTCACTGTTTCATGGAAAGTCAAAATAGCTCAAATGAATGTAATTGTTTAGACCAGTTTATTTTTTGTGTTTTCTGTTTCCATTTCCAGCTATAAAATTAAAATAAACATTACAAAAGACATTATAGAAGATTTTGAAAATGTATTTCATAAATACAACAACCAAGCTCTATCCAATTAAGTGGGGTAGGCTACATGGATAAAACAATGTCATAATGTTCTATCATATATCATATCCTTATCCAACTCATTAATCTCTACACTTTTTTAATAGTTTCTCTTATAATTTTTCTAGGTCTTTTGTTGTCTCTCTCTAGTGTTTTGAATGCCCTTCATTTGATCTATTCTAATTACTACAAAATTTAGAGGCCTTCTCTCTACATGTCCAACCTCCAAAGCACCTAAGCCTAGTTTCTAACATCTTTTCTGTGATATGTGCTACCTCAACTCTCTCTCTAATTCTATTATGTCTAGTCTTACCACACATCCAACAGAGTATCCTCATCTCTGCTACACTTATTCTGTTCTCGTGGTGTATTACTGTCGAACATTCTTTGACATACTACATCACCGGTCTTGCAGCTTGAGCAGTATTACGAAAAATGTAAAAATATTGTTGAGTATTTCCAGAAATGCGAACACATCCTCTCTAGTTAGCCTCTATCTTCTCTTGGTCACAGTTTAGAAGGTAAATTCATAACAAAAACTCCAGCCACATCACACGTATACATAGTAAAAATTGTCAATATGTAGAAAATTGAAAAATTAACATAATGAATAATCAACAACAGTGCATGTAAAGATCCAATAAATATTTATTGAATAGCTTAGATGAATTTCAATAATTGGAAGTAAAAGAATTAGGATTGATGATACATACAGTGTTGCCACATGTTTCCAGCAAGATCTTCAGCCTTCTTGGTAGCTTCAGCAGCTTTCTTTCCCCATTTACCAAGAACATCTTTCACCGAATCTAAAGTATCTGCATAGAATTAAAGAAGATAACTAGTTTAATTGAGAAACACGAAATGAATATGAAAAAGGTTGGCGGAGAGAGAGAGAGAGAGAGAGAGAGAGAGAGATTACTCTTAGCAGATGTTGGTGCGGGAACTGGTGCTGGAGAGACATATGGATTAGATTCGGCGGGCATGGTGGTGGCAGCATCGGTGGCGCGAGATTCAGTTGCAACGGGTGGTGGTGCGACGTCGTTTGGGTCGAGTTTAGGATAAGGAGCGTAATCAGGGGTATGAGAGTGAGAATCAGAGACTTGGGGTTGGACTTGGGGTTGAGGAGGTTGATCACCACCACTACTCATATTGTTTGACTTGAGAATCGGATTTTGAGTTTCTGATTGATATTGATATTTTCAATTTCAATTTAAATTAAACCCAGCTCGAGGAACGTGAATACGTGGATGGGTGGGACTTGAATTCAAATATCAAAATTATTTTATTGTACTCTCCTCTTCAATTCAACGATCTTTCTAGATCTTTTTTATTTCATTTTTAAAAATTACTATTTTTATTACCTTATTCATTTTCAGATCACTAGAAGTAAAAATGACACTCTTTATGATTTTGAATAAATTAATTTTAACTAAAAATGACTTGCAAATAAGGTTATTTTTGTCTACACTCAATAAAAGTGAATTGAATCATAAGTTTCCGTGTTAAAATTAACTATAGAAATGCTCACAAATGTCCTTGATGTATTGTTTAAACAACAAAAAATAGTAACTTTGAATAGAAAAAATGTCCTAATTATTACTTTTACCTTTACATTTGTTTTACGGTGGATTCTAGGGTGAGGGTCCAATTAGGTCCCTCACCGGTGAACCACGAGAAAAACACCAATAGATTAAATAAGTGGTTCAGATTTATTTAAATTAAAAGAGGAAACATGTAGAACTGCTCACATTCAATCATATCCTGCAATGGTTTCACCCGTTGTTAACCGTAATTAATTGTTACGAACCGAACCGAACCAAACCATTACAAATCAATTAATTCCAACTAAGAAAGTTAAGGTAAATACAAAATGACAAAGAATTTTTCCTTTGCAGTACCCGTGAAAACGAAAAATTGCATCGAAAGAGTGACGTATGTACAGAATTTGCTTCATTTTATGTTTTGTTTTGAAACTATCCCATTTTTGTGTTGAAGCCGTTTAATTTTTGTTTGAAATAGAAACTGCTTCATTTTAAAAGAGACAAAATAACATCATCTTTTATGACAGTGATTTTACAACTTCAACAAAAGCTTGTATATTGATTGACTACTTCAACTTTAAATTTCACTTTTCACGTATGATTATGTTTGAGATAGTGAATTTGATTGAATTTGAAATGGAATTAGGGTTTAGAAAAAGGGTTTAGAAGAAGGGTTTAGATTTTTGTGTGAAAAAGAATTAATTGATTTGTAATGGTTTGGTTCTGTTCGGTTCGTAACAATTAATTACGGTTAACAACGGGTGAAACCATTGCAGGATATGATTGAATGTGAGCAGTTCTACATGTTCCCTCTTTTAATTTAAATAAATTTGAACCACTTATTTAATCAATTGGTGTTTTTCTCGTGGTTCACCGGTGAGGAACCTAATTGGACCCTCACCCTAAAATCCACCTTGTTTTACTTATGTTTTTGAGGTAATTTTTTAAAAATCAATCCTTAAATAATGCCCTTATTTGAATATTTATTAAAATAACTTTATAATATTATCCGTTTCAAAATAAATTTCATTTAAAGTATTTACACACATATTAAAAAATATAATGATTAAAAGAAAAACAATTGTTATTTTACAAAATCATCGTTATTACAATTGGTTAGTTTTCAATTAAAGTATAAGTAATATTACTTTAGAAATAGAAATAGGGTGTGCATAGTATATGATTACATATGCAATCAATTTAGAAAGATACCTGTGTTAATCAATCAAGAACGAAAAGGAAGAAAGCCAATGTTGAGTGATACAGTTGGAGAAAATAAGAAGAAAAGGCTGCATTTCCTCTAAAAGACAATTAAGTGATAATATGGCGTCATATATCTAAGGCCATGAAAGGAAAGAAAGAAAAAAAACACACGTAAAAGTAGAAAATTACAATCTGTGAAATAAGTTCCCACAGGGTGCGTTGCTAGGAGATCCCTTAAGTTTGACGGAATAGAGTTGTGAATCATGATACTCAAAGACAAAGCAACTATATAGTGCGCTAAGACCATCCACAACATAACATTCCGAGTTAACTGTTTAAATATGATCGCTTTGTCCACATCACTCATTTTACGGTAATATTTAATAAACATCGATTTTCTCCAACCTAGCATCACAAAAGAAATTATTAAATAGGTCCCACAAATAATTCTATATCATCACATTTCAACAAAAAATTATTTATTTCATTATGATTTATTAAATGGAATCCATAAAAAATGAAGAGAGAGGGTGCTTCTATAGCCACCCTTCTCCATAGACACCCAACATTATACTCCACAACAAGGGTGCCTATTTAATACGGTGTTAAATAGGTGAAGCATCCACCATTATGGATGGTCTAAAAAGTTAACACAACTGTTATATTTTCGAAGGGTGTGGGCTATGAATGCGGTCACATTAAGACAAAGAAGATCTTTGATGTAGCAATTGACTTATATTTTCTACCATTTTGCAAGTTTTCCCCCCACTTTTCGGAGTGTATATATCCATTTTTCTCAATTTTTTGAGCTTTTGAGAAAGAGAAATGATATTTTGACAACCAATTTTAAACAACTTTGGGTGACAACCTTTTTTCTCCCTTCTTATTGGACAATAGCAATAGAGAGAAAAAGTAAGACAGAGAATAAAAGTACAATGAGAGTATGATAGAGAGAGTTGTCACCAAAGTTGTTAAAAATAGTTGTTCAAATAGAAGAGAAATGAATGTTTAACATGATTTTGGCATTTGGCAATAATAGGTTTTGCAATCTCTAACTCGTGCAATGTTATTAAAAAAATGATATATATATAATCTTTGTATGACAATTTATTTTTAAAATAGTACTTTTCTTTTGTAACAAAAAGAAAGTAAAAACACAATAAAAATACTAGAGAATTGTCATGAAATTGGTCGGAATATTCGTGTAAATATCATTTATTGCAAGCAATCATAAAGACAAATAATGTTAACTTAAGAGCACATATTAAGAAACATGTTAAAGAAATATACAAATAAAAAGTCGTAAATTCACCTTCTTAAAAGTTAATATATTATGTTTTCCAATTTAAATTCTTTTTTTTGAGTTGCTTAATATATGTCCGTAGGACACAGGCTAAAATTGCCCAATAATAAATTGCAAAGTTATATATAGACACGGACAGCACCCACACCCCACAGCTCAGTCTACTGCCAACCTCAAACATTCCGTTCCATACTTTTAACGGATCAAACAGAACAGAACCACATCATCATCATGAATACAAAAACCCCAAACTACCCCTCGCCGGAGTTCCAATTGGAAAACCCAGACCACGTCCTCGAAATCGTCCTCGAAACCGTCCTCCACTTCCTCGCCTCCCGCCGTGACCGTAACGCCGCCTCATTAGTCTGCAAATCATGGTACCGAACGGAAGCCCTCACCAGATCCGACCTCTTCATCGGTAATTGCTACTCCGTCTCCCCCCGCCGTGCTACATCACGGTTCAGCCGAATCCGGTCCGTCACCATCAAAGGCAAACCGCGGTTCGCTGATTTTGACATGATGCCGGTTGATTGGGGGGCCCACTTCTCTCCGTGGGTCACCACCTTCGCTGCTGCGTACCCATGGCTTGAGAAGGTTCATCTTAAACGAATGTCTGTTACTGATGATGATCTTTCTCTTCTTGCTGATTCGTTTGCGGGTTTCAAAGAACTTGTTCTTGTTTGTTGTGAAGGTTTTGGAACTCCTGGTCTCGCTGCTGTTGCCAGCAAGTGTAGGTAGTGACCCTTCTCTTTGCAGTTACTTCATTGTGCTTATCTACTTGCCAGACACTTTGATAAAAAGCTCTGTTTGGATAACCAACTTTTTTGCAGCTTATAGTACAAGTGCTTATAATGTACTATCAGCTATTTCTATAGTAAATGATAAAATAAAGTTAAGTTTTTTTTTCTTTTTTCTTTTTCTTTTTCGTATAAGCTATCTTGGAGATCTTATGAAAATATGCTTAAACAGTCCATGAACAATGCCATAAGCTGTTTTCGTGAGTTTTCCTAAACTGTACTTGTGTCAGTAGATAAGCTCAAATAAGCCAATCCAAAAAGCAACTAAACAGTTATTTTCAGCTTATAGCATAAGTGCTGAATAGAAATGAGGTCTGTTTAGATAAACAACTTATTTGCAACTTATAGCTGAAGCACTGATAAGCACTTATGTATACGTTGTTTCTATAGCAAAAGATAAAATAAAGATAAATTGTTTTCATATAAGTTACAAACTGTTCTCATAAGTTCTCACAAAACTAAGTAAGTAAATAAGCTCAAATAAGTCAATCTAAACAGGTCCGTGTTATAGGTTGTTTCTAGCTTATTTTCACAGCTTATCATAATAGCTTATGAAAACAGTTTAACTTTACTTTATCTTCCTTAAATAGAAATAGCTTATACACAAGCACTTACGTGATAAACACGTAAGTAAGTCGTTTAGCTAAGCAGGGTAATAAATCATGGCTTTGTAATGTTTGTGGCTTGCTTGAAAAAAAATTCTTCATTTTTTTGTGATCAGGTTTCTGAGAGTGCTTGATCTTGAGGAATCTATGGTTGATGTTAATGTTAGCGATTATGACGGAATACTTGATTGGATATCATGTTTTCCAGAGGGTGAAACCCACTTGGAATCTCTTGGTTTTGATTGCGTTGACTCGCCAATTAATTTTGAGGCGTTGGAGAGGTTGGTTGCCAGGTCTCCTTCACTGAAGAGGCTGAGATTGAATCGACACATTAAATTATCTCAACTATACCGTTTGATGCATAAAGCACCACATCTAACGCATCTTGGAACGGGTTCTTTTGTTGTACCAGAAGATACTATGGATGTTGTTGGGGACGATGAGCAAATTTATGAGACTCCATTTGCGGCTTCCAAGTCCTTAGTTTGTTTATCTGGATTCAGGGATACTTTGCCTGAGTACCTCCCTGCCATTTATCCTGTTTGTGCTAATCTTACATCATTGAATTTCAGTTATGCTGATATTGATACAGATCAAATCAAATCGATTGTTTCTCGTTGTCATAAACTACAGACCCTTTGGGTATGTATGTCTTGTTTTTGAGCCATTCTGTATGTTCATTGTTCAGTTCATTGAATTGTTATGCTTTGCCCTAAACTAAAATTTGCTTTTATGCTATTTTGTTATGCAGGTTCTTGATGCAATATTTGATGAGGGTCTTCAGGTAGTATCTGAAACTTGCAAAGATTTGCGCGAGCTTCGTGTTTTCCCTCTGCATGCAAGGGAGGGAGTAGAAGGCCCGGTTTCTGAGGTTGGATTTGAAGCGATTTCTCAAGGTTGTAGAAAATTACAGTCCATTTTGTTTTTCTGTACAAGAATGACAAATGCAGCTGTGGTAGCTATGTCAAAGAATTGCCCTGATCTTGTGGTGTTTAGATTATGTATAATTGGACAATATAGGCCAGATGCTTTGACTCAACAACCCATGGATGAGGGTTTTGGTGCTATTGTTATGAACTGTAAGAAGCTCACTCGTCTTGCCGTGTCTGGTTTATTGACTGATCTAGCTTTTTGTTACATTGGGTTGTATGGGAAGATGATTAGGACACTATCAGTTGCATTTGCTGGAGACACGGACTCAGGGCTCAAGTATGTTCTAGATGGATGTTATAATCTGCAAAAGCTTGAAATCAGGGATAGTCCATTTGGGGATGGAGCTTTGCGTTCTGGTTTGCATAATTTTTACAACATGAGGTTTCTCTGGATGTCTTCCTGTAAATTGACACGCCAAGCTTGCCAAGAAGTTGCACGAATACTGCCCCGTCTCGTATTGGAAGTCATCAATACTGATGATGACACAGTTGATGATTTTGATATACTTTATATGTACCGGTCTCTTGACAAGCCAAGGAGTGATGCTCCAAAAGTTGTCACCATCCTTCATTAGTTTTTGAAAATTCAACAATTTGTTAGCTTTGTCATGTAACGGCTGCTGAGTCAGATTATTTGCGGGGATTATTTTAAAACAAAATCGCCAGTTGATTTCTTGACCAGAAATGCTATTCTGTAGTCTGCATAATGGAAGAGGGTGTGGTGGGAATTGATAAATGGGGAAGGTTGCCCTAGATGATGCAGAAGATTGATAAATGGGGAAGGTCGCCCTATAATTGTAGTTGGAATTTTTTTTATTTTTTTATTATTCATTTCATCATGAAGAAACTATGAGAGTTGAGGATTGTAGAGAATTAGATTGCTCAAGCTGCTCTGTGTCTGAGGATTAGTTAGTAAGCATTGCATTATTGGTCTCCTTGTGGTTGGACAAATAGATGGTCTATTGAAGATTAGATTCAAGAGCTGAAGCATTGGAGATTGACGAAATTCTTCTACTTCTCAACCATACCAGCAGAAATGCAAAATTATTCACTTCTAAAGCAAGGAATTGGCCGGTGTGTTTTGATTCAGATGATAGATTAAGCTTTAGGAGGTGTGAATCAAATCACAGAAATGATTTATAATAGCATTTCTCTGTCTCTCAATCACTTACAGAAAATGTGTTGTTGTAGCGTATCATTTTTGAATTTATTGTAGCAATTGTGGCAGGGTTAATAAATGCCAATTTATGGGACTGTATCTATGCACTTGTTGTGATTGTAGAATGATCAAATTAATTCAGATGGTTTGTTAATTATATGCGTGAAAACGGTGCCTTTCTTCCAATGGATTTGAACTTTGAAGGTCTTGATTATTGTTTAAGCAGCATGCGAGGTGCTCCCATTTTGATTCCATCCAGCATGGTGAATGGTAAAACAAAGCAAACTTGACATCAAAGCTATGATTTGATCGGGGGAAGGAACAAAAGATAGTCGAATTTGTGGGCATAATGTTGATGACGACATTGAATAAGAAGTTTACCAAATATGTATAATTTCTGATAATGTTTGTTATGATACCAATGAAAGTGTAGGTGCGGCGCTGATGGGTAGGGAGTGATAATGACCTTAGTTAGGGCAAGGATGATGGATGATTCTCCTTCACTGCTCGCGTTTTATATCCATTAGAATTAGATTAGATGCGTTGAAAAACTATCGATTATGAATTATGATCGTGCCTTGTGGGATAATCCATCTTTCAATAAAAAGATGGCATCAAATTACATGATGTAGTACTGATGAAGACATATGCTTATCACATGGAGTACTGTTTTACTATTAGAACGCATACCCAATGATGATATAGAAAATAATTATACCTATAACGAGTCTTTTTTTTCTTCTTTCTTTTTTGTCAAAATAATTATAATGAGCTGCAATGCTGAAAAAGTATGTGGGCTATATCTAGGTTGGTAGATTGGGATACATCATAGCTTTGTGCATCTTAACTAACATTTTATTTTGACAAAAATAAACTAATATTATAATTTTACTACAATAATAAATAACAATCACACATAATAAAAAAATATGGGCTGTATTAACTTGGGCACGTGTTAAGAAATCTAAAAGAAGAAATATTTTATAAAATTTTGTGCATTCAACTCATTAAAAAGCTAAAGATTAAATGTAATGCTCACATTCTAATAAACTATTTTTATATTTGTTTCATTAACTTGTGACTTACAATCATGCATTTTTTTTTATGCGAAATGTTAACCAGTGCCCTCAGGGCAATAGTTAAGGAAACAAATATAGTAATGTCGCATTGCAACTTGTGCATTCAACTTCTTAAAAGTCTAAAAAATTGTATTTTCAACTTAAAACTTTTTCTTTTTGGTTTCTTTAACTATTACCCTAAGGGCATCGATTAGGATGACTTTTTTTAATTAGTAATGATAACGGTGTTGATAAATTACCGTTGGAGCCAGATTGAAGAAATGTTCACACTATTGAAATGTAAATGGATCTTTTTGACTATTTGTAGGAGCACTTCCTGAGGCGGCTATCTCTAAACCAACCCATGCTTTAGAGGCTGGTTTAATGGCTTTGAAGTTTGGTATACACTTGATTAGTTGATTTTATGGTATCAGTAATTTCAATAAGGAAAATAAGGCTTGTTCGGTAAAAATAGCGGATAACTGATAAGTTAGCTGATAGCTTATGGTTAATGATTGATAGCTGATAAGCTAATTGAAGTGTTTGATAAAATTAACGGTTCAACTAGCTGATAAATATAAAATGACATAAGAGGACATTCTTAATTCATACTAAAATTTATATAAATTAATATTGAAGTATTTAAAATATCATTTATATTATAAGTTAGTAACCACAAATCAACTGAGCTATCAAACCCTTCATTTTATAAAAACAATAAAACGTAGCAACCACAATTACTCAAAGCTATTATTAATTTTATTATTATTATTATTATTATTATTATTATTATTAATTATTATATGAATTATTTTTATGCTGAACTATTTTTTACAACGAAAGGCACAATGTACCAAAAGACTGGTTAAAAATTCTACCACAAAAAAACAACGAAAATAATAGTATTCTCGTAAAGAAAAAAAAATAACGGAATGTATATTCTCCCTTAAAAAAAATGAAACGTGTATATTTCATAAAAAAAATAAAACTGCAGAAGGCTACCTTAAAAAAGAACTAGGGAAGGCATTCCCTAAAAAAAAAACAATGGAATAATAATTGATATTTATTACACAATAACTATTTTATTTTAAGTTATAAGGATAAAAATGGATTTTAGATAAAATAGTAAGGGTAAAATTGGAAGAAAAAGTAATAAGCTATAAGGTATAAGCTCAAACGCTACTTGAAATATTGAAATATCGTTTGAAAAATAGTTTATAAGCTCGTGGTGAAAAACATTACTAAACAGAACTTTTTTGGTCAAACGAGCTTATAAGTTATTCGCTATTCGCTATAAGCTCTTTTTTTTGTCTTACCAAAGAGACCCTAAATCCTCTCCTCTCTTCCAAAACCTTCATCTAAATGATTATAAAGGGTTAATTCAAATATCTAAATTTCATTGTTTGGAAGATAAATTTGGAAATATTTTAAAATGAATTTTTAATAATTTTGTCTAAATTTTTATTTTTGAGTTAAATTCGAGGAATTTTAAACACCATCTAAAAGTTAAGAATTTGAAAATATTTCCTTGCTTTGAAGAACATGAATCTCAATTTTTTCTTTATATGTATACCTTGTTTTGAACAGACTAGTCCTATTTATTTTTTGAATTTTATTGGTCCCTATTCATATTCAAAAAATTTAAATTGATCCCTATAAATTATCCAAAAAATGCAAACTGGTCCCTTCAAATTTACAAAAATTGATCCCTATAATTTTTTTTAAGAATGAACAATTTAATTATTCTATAAAAAATGAAGTGAATTTAATTATAATATTTGAATGTCCTAAGCTTCCACTTTCTATAAAACTTCTAATCGTCCCGTCAAACACACTCTTTATTTTTGACAATAATCCAAACACATACAAATGAAGAAGAAGCCTGTGATGTGAGCACCATAAGCATATAAGGGTTGACTATGTTGTCAATTGAACGGATGAGACATACACCAATAATACTGAAGGGCTCCTGTCCACAAACAAGTAAATCACTTAGGACACCAATCAAGCTCGATTGTCGGAATCCTTATAGATAAGTTGTTGATTTTAGGCCCTTGAAAGGTTAATCATAGCAAAGAAAAAGTTTTCAAAAAATAAAGTGGCATCATCCCCTGCTTCAGTGTCCTTGTGCAATGTACAAGACTTCTTTGTTTTTGTTTTAAAGGGCAATTATGGCCCCTAGTACTTCATATATATGATTTTTATTTCAAAAAACCTAGATCAAAACTCACACATTTAAATACAAGGGAAATTCTAACATGTGTCTTAGGACACTCATGTGCTAAAGATAAGAATTTCATATTGAAGCTAGTGTGCTCCATTTTTTTAAAGAGTTAAAGATTGTTGTTTTCAAAACATAATTACCAACTATACATGGGCTTCTTAATATATACACTTAAGATACAAGTTCACATGACCTTAAATACAAATAAATGACAAATTGCCAATAGATATTTGTGTAAAAGTTGAACAATGATAACATAGGATTGGACATCTTTGATTTTTTGTTTTGTTTACAATGTTAGTATGTAATTTTGTTTTTTGAAATAATGTTAGTATGTAAGTAATTATTAAACTAAATATTAGAAAAATTCTGACTCGAAATTAAAGACATCAATCACATATTTCCGTGAGCATAACTCAGTTCGCATGAACATGCATTATTATATGTAAGGGTCGGGATTCGAACCCCGAACACCCCCCACTTATTAATCTTGAAAAAGGTGAATTCTAGCCACTAAACTACATGATAAAAAAAAAAGACATCAATCACATTACACTTGTTTAAATAAAACTGATTTCGAATTATTATAAAAAAAATGCGGTTCAAAGAAAAACTCCACTGAATATTGATAAATAACTATCGAAGAAGTGAATCCTTTCAAAACAAAAAAAAAACTATCGAAGAAGTGAATGGATATTTCACATCTATACACATTACTTTGACTCTTTGAGAAAAACAAACACATCATTAGCCCCTAAGAATTTTATTAGGGATCTCAAACTTGATGGAGTAGGGGAAGCAGTCCCTACTCCTAAATTGACAAATGGACCATCCTCCATGAATGGTAGCTCTTGGTCTTAAAGTTGATGTCGATGTCATTATCTTAAATTGCTCTTCTAACATACCCACGATCTAGTTAATTCCCAACGCTAATAACTCATCAGTTGGATCAAACAACTCCCCCACTAATAAAATATCTAGAACATAACTTCAAATCTCATCAAAACCTTTTTTTTCCAGGTGCCTTATTTGAAATAGCATCTCCTTTAGAACCATTAGAAATCTCAACTCTTGATTTGAATTCCGTTCCATCTCAACTTCATGCTCTCAAACATGACATGTAACAACAACGTCGTGAATGTATGTTACTCCACTCATTGGAGTTTTTTTTTCTTTCATAAAAGGTGATATCATCAGCAGGTCACTTTAACTCGATTTTTTTTTGCTTGAAAACTTTGTATCCGATTTAAGGAACTTTAGCTTGAAATGAATCAAATTAGCCTCAACATTAGTCAAAAGGAGATGAAGCTCGAAAATTTAAGAAATTCATTGGATGAAAATTCATGGCTTAGCACAATCCATTTCCTTAACCAAATCAACATATATATACAAGCAAAGAGCTACTTTCTACACGCTTAGCATCAGTTTGGATGTATGCATTCAAAACAACAAGCATTGCACTCACACATTCAACAGGAACTACTTTTGTTGTTCACTGAATATAAATGATAGAGGCTAAGTGCAGCCAGCAAATTTATGTATTAGTTAAAAATATGATCAAAGTAAATTATTTGAATAGTATACATTGTAAAATTACGGCATGTATTTAAGAACAAATGCAATAGTATGGAGCAATAAATACAACAGGGTAAAAATTCACGTCATAGTTATCATTTACGTTTGACACGACACTATATGTTATATGCCGCATACTCGCCATTTCTAAACAGAATCAGGTCAACTAATAAATGAAGCATATCATGATCATATGATAATATCAATTGAATGATTTATTTCAGATTTGTATACATATGATGCGTTGCATTATTCTAATGGAAATCTTCTTTCAGCATTATTGATTTGTCTTTTCATTTAAATAACAAATATACAATTTTGACGTGTTTCCGGTGGGGTAAACTCATCACACAGAATAAGTAAAATTATCAGGGAGCCAACCGCTCAACCTTCCATAGCTTTTTTCCATCAATCTCATGGGGAACGTATTGCAACCTGTCAATTAGACATGCATATAATATCAATCAGAAATTTTCATGGAAAATTTACCTCACACGGGTAAACAACAAAAGGTTACTCCTTCCTTTAACTAGGATTTCAAATGCTCTAAGGAAAGGAAATCTTAAATACTTCATTAGTATGCCCAAAAAAAGTTTTAAAAAATCATGAGGTAAGGCACAACATTAAGAAAGACTAATGAATGAGGCAAAAAAGATGTAGCAAAAGTCTGACAGGGAAATTTTTTGGTATAACCCCCTTAAACTTGTTTAATTAACTGAATAATATGTGGGGGAAATAATAAATAAAAATTGTCATATTCATATATGTATAATGTTATCATAATCATATATAGATCAACTTTGCTGGCATGACACACAAGTCTTGAACAAAACGAATCTATGCTGACCTGTAAGTTGTCATACACACACGGTTTGGCTTCATACATGTTAAAACAGAATATTCGAAAAACAAACAGGCTATCATAAACGGGGGAGCAACCACCTGTCATGCAAGCGAGATTTCTGTCCTTGCCAAAATTCAAAAAGATTTGGTGTTAGCCTGTATCCTCCCCAGTTTTTAGGTTTAGGGATCACACTTCTGCAAGCAGAAAATATATGGATTATTTCTAGCTTTCCTTGATTTAACAGAATGAGAAATTTATTGGCCAAATGAAACAAGAGCTAATCAGATGTCCGAAGTCCAGGCCAAAGGCAGTTACAGAAGAAGAAAATTTTCAATTATCGAGTCAAAATGATTTGATCAAATAACTTACCCATCAGCATATTTTTGTTCCAGCTCTTTGTACTGCTCGTGAAGAACATGCCTACCAGGCACTACAGTACTCTAATGATCAAGAAATTGAAAATATAAGTTTACATTAATTTCTATATATAACAACGAGATTAGTTAGAATGAAGTAGACCTGCTTGCTGACTATCGCTCCAATCTGACTACCTCTAGGACGGCTATGGAAATACTGTTCTGATTCCTCATCAGAAACTTTCTGAACATTCCCCTCCACACGTACCTAGGGAAAAAAAACAATAAAAAGTGAATCAACACTAAATTGCTGGATACTGCTCCGAAAAGCAGAGTGACATGAAGTTTGCAATATTAAGTCCAATGTTTCATGTTACATTATCCAGCTTTGTGAGGTCGCAATAAGAATAACTAAATATTTTTTTTGGATAAAAATCAACTAAATATTTTGCACAAAACCTTTTTTGGAAGTAATACTAATGCATTTTGATTTACTTTTTCTAAGTACATTTTCAGAGAAGTTGCAAATAATAATAATATGGTTATATGGATGGAAAGAGATATAAATTTGTGTTTCTTTATTATTTCATTACCAATAAAACAAGTCAGCAAATGCAAAAGAATAAGAACACATAAAATAATCAATTTCTACAGCAGACGTGCACTTGATTTCATCTTGGTTATGTTCTTTTGCCAGTTGTCCTAAGATATAGGTCATGTCTAGCTGAAAACAGTTAAGTAAAAATATCACTTTAAAGAGAAGTGCTTGTAACACACTCTCTTGGTTAAACACACTCTAACACACACATCCTAACGCAATTTCTTCTATTGGGTATGGAATGTGCGTCAGAGAGTGTGTTCCTAGCTCTATTCCACTTTAAGAAATTGGAAGTTTTCTGTAGTATGAGTTATCAAATGTGATAGTAGTAGTTGAAATAAAAGATACTACATAAGGATTAAGGTCAACCAGGTCTATTATTTCGTTGCATAGAAGAGTATTACAAAAATAAGAAGACACCAGTCATACATTTTCACTTAACCCTCACCACAGATTAAATAAAATTGCACAATAATTTCATTACTAATAATTTCAATTGTCCGAACAAGATTTATTTAATATAAAAAAATAATTTTATGTATTTGGTCTTCAAAAAAATGAAAAGCAAATCAATACATGTTGTTACCAAATCAAGACCTTCAGGACCCCAACCGAATCTTAGAAAAATGTCCAAAAGGCCAATCTTAATATTTTTAATAGAGGTGATAAGGTTCCCCACGGATTAAGGTAAAGGTCATGTAAGTAAGCACCGGAACTTCTTTTTTAATAAAAAAATCAGTTCCCACAATACCATAATATCTCTTTCTATGTATTAGAACTGGAACCAGAATACAAGAGAAAGTAAAAGAATGCAACAGAAAAATGAGAAGAACGGGCTCTATTTCTCTTTGCAACAAATGAAACTGATAAAATACCACACACCAAGGTAATTCAAGGAACCAGGAGCCTCCTACCCTAATTCTCAAATTTGACAGCCGCCCTACCGCAATTCTATTCTCCTATTTACAGCCTCATTTCTAACTAACCACTAACAGAGAGCATTAATGTATCACTTTGGCCGGACATATCTCACGATACTTTACTCGATATTTTAATGGATGCAGCAAGCTTCACATATGAGGTTGATAATAGATATTCCAAATCCCAAGTTATATCATCTGAGAGAATTTTAATCCCCACAATCTTGAACATTCTCTTCAGAAGTTATAACTGTGAAATATTTTTCTTATCCTCGATTTATATCCTAGGAAAGTACATTATGGCATGCTGTGGCCATTAGCTTCCGTGGAGAAGACACAATACTCCTTTGCATCAAACAGAAGATATGGCAAGCTAGAATGAAAACAATAGTCACCTGTCGGTTTAAACCATCCCAATAAAAAAGAATTGATGCGTGTGGATTTTCAGATAACGCACGTCCCTTTTGACTTTCATAGTTTGTGAACCTGTACAAAACAATTGCAGTAGGTGAACACAAATAACAATTTTCCTAATAGTATTGCCAAAGAAATTCTAACATTAAATAGAAGACTATTACTGACCACACAAATCCATCCTTGTCAAAGCCTTTTAGCAATACGATCCGTGACGAGCTGCAGCCAATTGAAGTACATTAATTTGGAAATGTTCCAATATTACACATATATGGTGGGATAGAAATTCATTTTATATCGTCATAAAAAATAAAGAAAATCATCTTCTATAAACTCGAATTCAAACACAGAATTAGGACAATATGACAACTGATCATAGTTCTCATCACAATAATACACCAGCACACAGGGTTTACCCCTAACTTCAACCTTCAGAGTTCAAACACTGCACAAACCGTAAGAAGAGACACCCCACAATTTCTCCAAATGCATATATTTAACTACACAGGTAGCTTCCATAATCACTCAAATAACTTCGCACCAAATACATGCCCATCATACAACTAATAAAAACAAATAATCAGACCTTGCTAGACTGGGTACAACTAACTTACATAACCAATAGCGCAGACACAAAATTAGGAAAATATGGCTTTTAAAATATTCTGGTACAAATCAGAGTTAAGCTCTTGCTACAATAACAAACCAGAACACAAGGTTCCCCTCTATAAGGAGTTTCCTCGTCCAAAGACTACACAAACTGTAAGAATAAACACCCCCTATAATTTCTTTTTAC
>Ga0315915_1002498_pt1 | contig 23192 bp, 18 predicted proteins | sample MpolbnodulesMG_FD_207738 | JGI IMG/M metagenome (GOLD analysis project Ga0315915, IMG submission 207738) | Medicago polymorpha root nodule microbial communities from Los Angeles, California, United States - branched nodules | ecosystem: Host-associated > Plants > Roots > Nodule | place: USA...
TGGTGAGGACCATAGAAAAATTACCTGGATTGGTTGGAATACCGTGTGTTGTAAAAAGGAGCATGGAGGGTTGGGGTTTAGGAAGTTGAAAGAGTTTAATCTTGCCTTACTAGGAAAATGGTGTTGGAGGATGTTAGTGGATAGAGAAGGTTTGTGGTATCATGTTTTAGTCGCCCGTATGGCGAGGTAGGTGGGAGGTTGGGGGTCAGAGTGGTTCTTTATGGTGGCAGGAGGTTGGGAGGATTCGTGATGGGGATGGTGATATGGGTGATGGTTGGTTCAGTCATAGTGTGACGAGGAGGGTGGGGGATGGAGCTGATACGTTGTTTTGGACGCATAGGTGGATTGGGGGTTTACTGCTTTGTGTGCGGTTTCTTGGATTATTTGACTTAGCTGAGAACAAAACCGCCACAGTGGCTGACATGTTCTCTCTTGGTCTAAGACATGGTGGGGATGGTTGGAGGTGGCTTCGTAGGTTGTGGGCATGGGAGGAGGACTTGGTAGAGGAGTGTAGGGCTTTACTATTTGATGTTTCTGTTTTTGCTAATGTTTCAGATAGATAGGTGTGGCTCTCGAACCCTGTTGGGGGTTACACTGTGCGTGTGCCTATGATATGCTGACAGAGTTGGTTACACCTCGTACGGATACATCTTTGGAGTTGGTATGGCATCATCAGGTTCCTTTGAAGGTATTAGTTTTTGCTTGGCGGCTCCTTCAAGATCGTTTGCCGACGAGAGCTAATTTGGCAGTTCGTGCGATTATCCCAACAACATCGACTTACTATGTTTCAGGGTGTGGCCAGATTGAAACAGTTGAACACCTTTTCCTTACCCGCTCAACTTTTGGTTTGTTATGGCAGCTTGTTCGTGACTGGATTGGTTTTGTGGGGGTCGATACTAATAATATTTCCGATCATTTGTTGCAATTTACTTATATGACAGGTGCTGGTAAAGCTAAACGTTCGTTCTTGCAGCTAATTTGGCTTTTGTGTTCTTAAGTTGTCTCGAACGAACGAAACAACCGACTGTTTAATAATGTTTTAACCTTAGTCCTCCGTCTGTTAGATAAAGTTAAATTGTTATTGATAAGTGTCAAAAAGGAGTTAAATACACTATATATTTTAGGCACTTTGATGACTTGGTTTGCAAGTTATCCTGCAAAAAGCTCACAAATACCAAAGAATCATTCAATTATGCTTTTCACATCTAATTCCAACTCTTTGTAGGAAAATGCACGCCGGGACACTTTAGAAGCAAGAAAACATGAAGAAATGCAAAGGTCAACTCGCCACGGCGAGCTCAAAGGCGAGCTGAGGCAGAAAGTTGAAGTTACTCGCCTCTAACTCGCAATGGCGAGTAGCAAAAGCAACCAAAGGCAAGAAGGCATAGTTACTCGCCTCCCATGCGCCATGGCGAGCATATTTACTCGCGAGGCGAATTAAGGCGGCCTCACCCCTCAGAGCTGACGTGGCAGAAACCCACTGGAGAGAAAAGCTCAACTCGCCATGGCGAGCACACCTACTCATGAGGCGAGTTGAGTCAGAGAAAAAAGTATAAAAGGCCTTTCAGTCATCAGGAGAGGGGGACATCACATCAGATCAAATCATATCATACCATATTATAAAAGGCCAGAGAGAAACAGGGGAAAGACCAGAGAGACTCTAAAGAGCAAGAAGCACAAGGATTGAAGGAAGACACAAGATCATTGAGACATCATGGCTTGGTTCCATTCTATCTCTTCTTTTCTCCTTGTAAGGTTACCATGACAACGAGTAACTAAACTCTTTTTGTTGGGATTAATTGTAGTTAACTCTATTGGTATGTATTCCCTTTGATTAGGATGTTGTGTGATTCTAATTTATCTTATGATATTTATATTATTCTTGCTTTCTATGTTTTGATCTTATGGATTTGAATTGCTATTGAAAAATACCTTTTGAATCTAGGTTAGAATAATCTTTTATCAATACTTTTGTTCTAGACATGGAACTTAGGTTGGTAATCACTTTGAATATTGGAACTTAAAGCTTTTGTATCATTGTATAGTTTGGGAAATCGACGATACAACGATACAACGATACAATCGACTATTAGACCGTTTAATAGTGTGAGACATCGACAATTAAACGATCCAATAGAAATCACGATATCATTTGGACACGAATAATGTTGTTGAGCAATACGTGATAATGTCGATTGATAATTAGAATCCTCAACCCAAATCTGAGAATACGTACAAGTAGGTTGATGAAGTTTAATCCCAGCATACTTATTTACCTGTTAACTCTCGTCCCATTTATAAATTCTTAGTTTGATAGTTTATGAAACAAAACAATCATGAAACCTAGCTCAGAACGATATCGATTGTTGAACGGCTTAGAATATCGCACCAGTCCCTGTGGAGACGATAACATAAATACTTGCTTTTGATACGTAAAAATACTACATCAGTTATCTTTAGGATGGCTGAAAGCCAAAAATGTCATGTTTGTATTTGGCTCGCATAGGTGGTGGTCAAGCCCTTTAGCTTGTTTAGGCATTGGCTAACTACTATTGTGTTCTCTTGTAGTTATTGACATACTTTGTTGTACTCTAGTAGGTCTCTAGGCACACCTTGTGCTTGGGAGCTACTGTTTGGTTTGGTTATATATAATTCCGTTTTGGCTTGTTCAAAAAAAAAACACAAAACCAAAGTATTTTTTAAAATAAATAGAGGTCGTTAACTATACATTACTTGGCCATATTTGTAAGTTTTCGCTCTCTTTTAATTCTTATTCTCTCTAGACTCCATCCATCACTCGGGCGGGGAGAGAGAGATTTGAAGGAAGTTTATTTTGGGAGCTTCATAGATCGTCATTTCAAAAAAAATCTATCATCTTATTGGGTTGTTTTTTTATAAGACCAGAGCAAAGTAACATAAAAAAGAGAGACTCTCAATTAAGTTGGTACTCTACTATAATCTTTTTAGGTTGTCTTTTGTAACAATTTAAAATAAAACATTGGTTGAAGTACTATTTTTTTCCTTCTTTTTCCTATTAAATAATTTAGGTATGAAGATGGTGTCCTAGTTAAGGAAAAAATTTCAAACTCAAAGTGTTGCAAAAAAAAAAAAAAAAAAAATTACGTTTACCTTCCTTGAAAAAACATATTTGAACTTGTAATCTCTCACAATCAAGATCTATTTTTTATTGCTAGAATAAACCATCGGAGTTAGTTTTTCATTGCTATCGATTATTCTTAGGTATCAGGTAAAATGATTTCATTGTCCTTTAACTTAATTTTAGATGAAGATTTCGTCCTTTCTCCTATTTTCACGTCATTTTTGTCCTTTTGCTCAATTTGCATATAAGTTTTCAAATTTCATCTCATGATTTTATTTCAATATAAACTTCTAGAGTTCAAATTTATGATCTTTTATTCATGTACTTTTATAAAGTTTATATTTAATGCTTGAAAATTGATATGCAAACGGATTAAAATGACGAAAAAATGGCATTTGGCATACATGTTACTATGAGAATTTTTTTTTAGGACGAAATTGAAATACATGTTACTATGATAAAAGGGCGAAATTGTTACATGAAATTATGTTAAGCAACATTCAAAGTCATTTGGCATACATGTTACCATGAGAATTTTTTTTTCCTTCATTTTATTATATTTAACAATAGTAGAACGTTTTAAAAAAATAGTAGAACGTGCCAGTCGGATACTTACTTTCATCGTCACTATCACATCTTTTTAATTAAATAAACAGTCACGATCACATACGTTGTCTTCATGTTGTGATTTTTATTTGAGGGCCACAGTGGTTGTATGATACTATAAATAAATTATACTCCCTCCTGCGATAGATAACACATTTGAAAATGTGTAATTTTGATCTGACTTATTTTGACCATATTTTTCTACTAATATATAATAATAAATAATATCATATAAAATATTGTTAGTATTTTCAAAATATTGAATTTTCATAATTTTTTTCTAATATATTATTTAAGATATTTAAGCTCAAAATTATGCATTGACATGCGCAATAAAGTCAACTGTGTCAAATATTAAAGGACGGAGGGAGTAATTGTTTCATATTTTAATTTTTTTTTTTTACCAGAGTGTAGAATATACTACTCTGTTTAAGTGGTGCTATAAACAAAAAATCCAAAAAAACATTGCATCGCTTAATATTATTATACTTTTTTTGAGGTTAATATTATTATACTTACCATGCATTATTAGATGATGGTTATTATTTTAGTGCAACTAATGTTATAATTAAAATATAAAGGTTTAATTGCATTTTTCCCCTTATCTTTTGCTAATTATACGATTTTGTATCCGCTCTTTTTTTTGAGCGATTTTGCACCCCATCTTTTGCCAATTATGTTTTGTTCTAAATCATCATTAAAAGAGGGGAAAATGGGCAAAAGTTCGGGTGCAAAATCGCTCAAAAAAAAAGAAGAGGGGATGCAAAATCGCACAATTAGCAAAATGATAAGGGGCAAAAGTGCAATTGAACACAAAGATGGGGTGCAAAATTAGAAATGAGGCAAAAAGATGGTGCAAAATCACTCAGAAAAAAAAAGAGGGAGTGCAAAATCGTACAATTAGCAAAAAATAGGGGAAAAGTGCAATTATGCCTAATATAAAAAGTAAAACTTTTTTTTTAATAAACATAATGATAATAGTCATCTAAAAACTAAAACATATATATAAAAAAATGAATAAATTGATGTTAAAATCCCAACTATAACATTTGACATAACAATATTGGTCTTTTATTGGTTGAACTAAGAATTTACGGTGAAAAGAAAAAGTAGCGTTGATCCTCCCATTTATAAGAGGAAAATATTGATAATATGAAGTTCGATTATGAGATAAATATAATATAGTTTAACCAAAAAATTATTTTATTAAGGAATTACACTATTTTTCTAAACCATTCTTTTTCGGCGAAAGTCATCAATTGTTTAACTTTTTTTGTTCTCTGAAAAACAAATTTCACATGTTTTTGTCTAATTTTGATTTTTACCAAGTTGGTTGCATTTGGACGAAAACAGAATAGAAATTATATAAATAGCAAAAAAGAAAGTAATTTTGATCACTTTTTGTGATTGTCTTGTATGATTCATTCAAGAAAACCCTTTTTGTCAATTGCAACTGTCAGTTCCAGAAAACCATTCTGGTCTGAAGAAGAAGAAGAAGAAGATCATGATGGGATTAGATTCAAGGGATAACATCAACACCCCTTTGTTACTCACTCAATCTCAATCTCAATCTCATCCTATCAAAAGAACAGGTTTCTCTTCTCAATTTGTTGTTTTTTATTATGTTTGTAATTGAAAGTGTAATGAAATAAAATTGATATGATTTGATAAATAATGCAATCTTATGTTATGATATTAGGGACTTTATGGACAGCAGTGGCACACATAGTGACAGGGGTGATAGGATCAGGAGTGTTATCTTTGCCATGGAGCATTGCACAACTTGGATGGATTGTTGGACCATTTTCCATTCTCCTTATTGCTTCTTCAACTCTTTACTCTGCTTTTCTTCTTTGCAATACTTATCGTTCTCCCAATCCCGAATATGGTCCTCATAGAAGTGCTTCTTATCTTGATGTTGTCAATTTTAATCTAGGTAACTTCATTTAGGAACCCTTTTCATTGATTTTGCATCGTTAAGTAACGTCTTTTGTTTGATTCTGGATAACTATCAACTTATACCCTATGTAACACCGACATTTCTGATAGAAGGTATGTCTGGTGTCTGACACGTGTTGATGTCTGCCACAGACATGTGATTACATTTAATTAATTCATTTTTCAAACTTTTACCAGTGTCGACGTGTTTTTGTCGGTGGCAGGTGTCTGTGTCAGTGCTTCATAGCTGATACCTACTAGTTAGCTATGTGAACATTCAAATAATTTGATTACATATTTTTTTGTAGTAATATTGAACATTTTATTATATTTCATATTGATAAAAAAAATTAATTGATTATGTAATTTTATGAAAAATCTTATAATTTAATAAAATTCATCTGTAACACCAACATGGTGTGGTGCAATTGGCCGATACCTGGGTCCTTTACACATGTGGTCATAGGTACGATGCCTAGCCATTGTGTATGGAAGAGCACTTGTTGGGAGAGGTCAGTCCCTTAAATGGATCTCTGTACCTCGAAGGATTAGTCTCTAGCTTCTGGCCTGAGGATACCTTGGGTAATAAAAAAAAAATACATGCGTAATAAAACTCAGAGAGGAAGGGTAGGGTATGAAATGAGGATCAGGAAGGAATCAAAACAAATTGGTCTGCTATTTAGTTAGAAAAATGTTATTCTTGTGGTTTCCACTCATTGTATTAAGCATAACAAGGTTTTTATAATTCGGTAATATTTGATCTGGTGATTGCTTTTGCATCTGTTTTAGGCAAATATGTAGCCAATACATTTCTTTTGGCAAGACTGCTATTTTGAGAAATGTTAACCGAACATTGTCACACATTCTTTTCAATGCATTAATATTAGGTAAAATTTACATGCATTTTACCAAAATGAGAGCTAGCCTCATCAAAAAGAGAGTGAGACTCGCATGACTCAGTGTTTGCCATCTCAATTTCACGTGTGTTTAGCTATATTTTCCTCCTTATAAGATTTTGGTTTGGTGGTTACAGGAACAGGGAATGGAAGACTCTGTGGCCTTCTTGTGAATATCTGTATATATGGTTTTGGTATTGCCTTTGTCATTACAACATCTATCAGCTTAAGGTTTGTCAAATTGAGAATGAGTCTGTCCAAAGAATCTCACTATGCCTATGTATATCGCCAGTATTGATTTTGACAGCTATGTGTATATGTGGATGCAGAGCAATCCAAATCTCAATTTCTCAACACAACAAAGAGAATGAAACACCAAGTGAATTTGCAGATGCATATTATATGCTGATTTTTGGAATTGTCCAAATTGCTCTCTCCCAGATACCAAACTTACATGACATACATTGGCTGTCCGTTGTCGCTGCGATTACATCCTTTGGTTATTGTTTCATAGGAATGGGACTTTCCATCATGCAAATCATAGGTATGCATCACCATCTGAATAATCTGATTTTTGAGGTATTTCCTTATTGCACCGATTATTAGTTTTGACGTCAATACATGCATATAACTATTGGATAATCATTTTCTCAGAAAATGGATATACTAAGGGTAGCATTGAAGGAGTCAGTACCTCTAGTGGAATTGAGAAGTTGTGGTTGGTTTCCCAAGCGCTTGGTGATGTGTCATTCTCCTATCCTTTCTCGACAATTATGATGGAAATACAGGTATCTATCCCTTGATTCTCAGATAACTGGAATGCAATTTTAACACAGCACCTAAGGAAAAATGTGAGCTGATTTGGTTTAAGAAAGTATAGAATGTTTTCATTGGCACTTTAAGTACAAACACATCACCTGTTTTCACTTTAATTTACAAATAATGTTTTCATTGTTTTTGTCTTATCCCTATAAAAAAATTAAAATAGGAAATAAAGTATTTTTTTGTAATTTAAAATGAAAATAGACCAAGCAAGACCTTGACAATTATAGAAGCTGACATAACTTGTGGTAATTCATGAAGGATACTTTGAAGACGCCTCCACCAGAAAACCAAACCATGAAAAAGGCCTCAACAATATCGGTTGCTATCACGACATTCTTTTACCTCGTTTGTGGATGGGCTGGATATGCTGCCTTTGGTGATAATACACCAGGAAACCTTTTAACAGGGTTCGGTTCCTCCAAATTTTATTGGCTTGTTGGCTTTGCTCATGCTTGTATAGTGGTTCACCTAGTTGGTTCATATCAGGTACATATAATGAATGTACCATCTTCAAATTTTATAATGGTGCTAATATACTTAATCTTTTTTATTTCTATATTGTCCTAGAGTAGAATGTTATGAAATCTTAGCTTAGATATTTTGCATGTTCTGCTTAAAGGGCAATATCTATGTTGTCTACTTTTATCTACAACTGTGGAATGCATGTTCATTTAACTCTAGAAAAAAATTATTTTGACACCGACGCTGTATGCACTTTTCATCGTTTATTGCATGGTTAACACAGTTAAAAAATATGGTTAATTTTGTTAAGTAGTAGTTAATGGATATCATGTACATTTGAACACTATTTTTTTGACTCTCAACATTGTCGATTTCTTCGTTACATGGTTAACACAATTCAAATATGCCGTTAATTACATTCAGTGGATGGTTAATGAGTATAGCAAGGTATTGTAACTCATTAACCGTCCATTGAAACTTAAACATAATTAACCATGTATTTGAACTGCATTAACCATGTAATGAGTAAATGAACATTGTTGGGTCAAAATATCAGTGTTCGTAGATACATGATATCCATTAACCATTTACTAAATATAATTAACTTTGTATTTTAGCTGCGTTAACCATGTAATAAATATCATGCACATTTGGGAATAGTGGCATACGGTGTTTGTACGATGTCAACAAGCTGTGTCAAAATAACACAGATGTTAACTTCATCATCTACCTTGTTTCAATGCAGGTATACTGCCAGCCCCTTTTTGCTAATGCCGAGAATTGGTTCCGTTTAAATTTCCCTGACAGTGAATTTGTGAATCACACATATACCTTGAAACTCCCATTGCTTCCAGCTTTCAAACTAAGTTTTCTCAGCCTGTCATTCAGAACGGCTTATGTTGCATCAACTGTTGTGATTGCAATGATCTTTCCCTACTTCAACCAAATTTTGGGAGTTTTAGGTAGCATAAGCTATTGGCCATTAACCATATATTTTCCAGTGACAGTATACTTGAGTAGATCCGATACTGATGCATGGACTGCGAAATGGATTATGCTTCAAGCTTTCAATGTTTTTGGCTTTGTATTTGGATTGTTGACTCTTATTGGATGCATTAGAGGAATAGTAACTGAAAAATTAGGCTAAGAATTTTTAAGACCAGATTCATATTGACGAATGTGAGCCCTATTCTATGATTGTAGCCGCAAGACGCGATTATGTTGCACTGCTGAAGATCAAAAGTATACATTGGTGCAATCTTTTGAGAAACTAGTTAGTTTCATATACAATATTGATAGGGAACTTTTAAGATGTAAGTTGTTCCCATGGCATTACAGTGTTGTGCAGGTCAGGTTCTTGAAGTTGGACCTGTGGAAAGTGTCCACCACAGGAATTAATGAAATAATCACTTGTGAAAAATCTCAGCTGTTTGATTTTGTTTGAAGTCTTACTAACATGAGATTATGCTAAATAACATTAATGAGATTAATTTTGAAAGTAAATGTTTTTCGAAAGTAAACATTAATGAGATTATGCTAAATATTTTTTGACATAGTCATTCTAATAGCTCAGCAATTCGTATCCATTCTGGATTTAGTGTGTGTTTGGAAAGTCAGCATTCTCGCATTCGTATGCACTCTTACTGTGATTTTATGAAGCTTAAAACTGCAGTTTCCAGAAGACGTGTGTCCAATTTGTTACTGAACGTGAAAACAAATAGGCTATTAGACCATGTTTGAAAACACGATTGAATGTGCGGATACTCGCATCTGTAATGTGTAACTGTAACTTCTTGGTGAACATGCAGTGTCACCGTGATTTCGTAGTCGTGTCTTTTTGCCAGATTCATAGTGAAGAATTGTTTTACTGTGATTCCAAACATAATTTTTGTGGGATTTAAGTCTTGAATTGTTGGATTGAAGGATAGAGTGTTTATTAAATATTATAACTTAAAAAAATTTAAATGAATAATGTGTGCACGTGAGACTCGTTAAGTATTTAAATGAATTGGAGTTTATGTAACTGGAAGTAGTTGAGGGAAATATTGGCACTAATAACCAAACAAATTTAGCTTTTGTCGCATCAAGGAACTAAAAGTTGGATATCCTTTCACATGTAATCAACTGCTTGGAGAATTTCTCATAGGATTCCCCTTAGATTCCATTGTCTATGCCTTCAATCAACGGCTTTATTTCTCTTTCACTAAAGCAGATTTTTTATTTTTTATTTTCAATTTTTTTATTTGACTAATTTGGATGATGTTTGGATTCTCTACAATAGCTGCATATTGCACAAGCAGTAGGAACCGTTAGATCTAGAGAGAGAAGTTTTCTCTCACTAAATATAACTACAAGGATAAGTTGTTGTTTGACCCAAGAGAAGATTAAACATAAGCTGATTATTTTCCTTTTGTGATGGAACAAAGTGGGCAACCTCGGATCCTAGAAAAGTTGGCATGGCATTTATTTAATCAAAATTTGATAATAAAGATGTCATTGAAAAAATCAAATCATCAATCCATATGCAAGTGTTGATTTTGTACATTGTACGTGTAAAATATTTTACACCATAATTCTTGAGATTCTAATACAAAAATATTACTACTCCATGTACTTACCAGTTACACCTAATGACATGTTATTAAGACATGACAGACCCGCACGAGAGTTTCTTCATTGGATTCTCAAAAATCTGTGGGGTTGAATACAAAGACACATGCATGTAGCCACACATCTGACACAATGATTTCATTTTCTTAATTAAACTTTTGTTTTACTCTAAACAAACAAATTCATCCATCAAAGCACTCTTGTGTTGACATAAATTAAAAAGATTATAAAACTAACTGACTTAACGGCAGCTACATCTTTGCTGAAATAAATCTCGACCCTCGAGATTAATTTGATTCTAAAACACATTAAAAGATTTAATTTGTTGTCATTAGCCACACTATTTTGCCTTGTGGAACTGGAAACCTATCACTTGTGAAACTCTTTGAACTTATATAAAAATAGCTTATGAGTTATGACATGTTTGTTTGTAAGCTGCTTTTAACTTATTTCTACGTATTATAGTTTATATGAAAACGGTTTAACTTCATATTATCTTTTGTTATATAAATGTATTATATATAACTTATATGATAAACACTCAAGTTATAGACAATTAAGCTGCTTATCCGATCATGACTAAATTAGCTCATTTAAAGTGACACTGGGGAGAATTGAACCTGAAACTTTAAGGAGGAGCATACTCCAAAGCCCCAGGTCAACACCATCAAATCAACCCAAGTGGGTTTTATTGAGTTTGATAACTTACCATGTACTTTGCCTTCTTTTTACTTAATTTCAATTAAGCACTTATTTAATTAATCAGTTTTGTTTTTTGAACATCAGATTTGAGACTCACGTGTGATAATATGTTATATGTGTACACGTATTCCTATTTCTCACATATTTTTTATTTTATATATTGTATATTGATTTCCAACCTTAGTTGATGTTGAAATATCATTTCTCATGTCAAATTTAGAGTAGGTAATGATATGTTTTGGTCATTCAAACAAGTTTTTAAAAGACATAGGTAGTTGAGACAAAAGGTAACACAAATCAAAACGGAAAATCAACACGACAAAAGAGAATTAAAAGAAAGAGATCAATAAAAAAATGATAAACATAATGAAAACAAGGAAGCATATTTATGACTTTATTTTCTCTTAAGGTGACTACTTAACAAACAGTACAAGTTTCTTCAAAACTGCAAACCCTAACTATAACACTCACAAACCTCAAATCAAACCCATTACAATATTTGCACTCACCACACTTTAACTAGTATATCAAGGTCATAACATATATCTTCCACTAGTATAAGATATGAAAAAACAAAATAAGCTTAAAATCTAAATCTAGTTGGAGAGTAACCAAGCTAAATTTAGTCACTAACAAACTCTACTAAGCTAAAATGATCATAAATAATTAAGGGATGGAAAAACTTTCCCTTAATATCAATGACTACTTCAAAATCCATAGTTCTTAAACCGGTTCTAAATTGTGGTCTGCAACAGCAACTGCGGCCTGAATAAACAAATATCTACTAGCAAACAAATGAAGCCAGAGAATCTTGAAGTGCAACACACAAAAAATTCTCCAAGTCTGGTGTTGCGAAAAATGATCGACGAAGAGAGAAATTTGAAAGCACCCTTTGTTTCTTTGGTGCTGGTGGACATGTTGAAATTTCGGGTATCCGAAATTTTTTACCTTTTGGAGTTGAGCATAAACTGTTACTTGTGATGGAGACATCATCAACAACCTTAACAGAATCCATGTTTGAGGAACAGTTTTCAGAGGATGTTTCTTGTTGTTTGCTTTGTAGATGTTGATTCTTGATGTTGGTTCTTGTGAGTTTTCTTCCTCTTGTTCTTGTCTTCTTCTTTGTTGATGTTGTTGGTGTTGTCTTTCCTAAAGGGACCATTTCTTGAGAAAATGAAATGCTTTTGTGAGTATAGTGAGAATATACTAGCATGTACAAAGGCTTTTACAAAGTAGTTTAGTTTCTAATGGGGAGTGCTTTTAATTTGTTGAAATGTTGTGCGTATATATATTTGACTGAAAAGTGAGATTTGTAGAGAAGTCAAATTTTGATTCCTCGTGAAACAATATTTTAGTATATTTGTAAGAGTGACACTACAAAAGTAACTCTCTCCACTATAACATAGTGAAATGAGGAATCCAAGAGACCAATCCAATCTATGCTTTTCAAAAACCTATCTAATTTCCTCTCCAAATAAAACCTATTTAATTTTATAAAAAAAAAAATGTCTCATACACACTCGATTTATCCTGCATCTACTACAACTATAGTTGGTTAATCATATAAAAAATTGTTGTTTGTGTAGTTAGGAGGAGAGAAAGTTTAGGTGAGTTGAGCTCTAGGTGAGTTGGGCTCCGAGAGTTCACTAGGTTCAAGGCATGTTTCAAGGCTCGACGACCGGTAATAAAGGTGTATTATAGATCATCCATCAAAGAAGTCACTGTGTTCACTGTGGGAGTTGAACCCACAACTTTGTAGATGAATCAACTCTTTATCAACTGAGTCAACTTTCATTGACGTCGTTTATTTAGTTAATCAGTATATATATAGTTAACTTCGACACTTGAACATTGTCCAATTGTGTGTAATTATGTAGTTCAATTAACCGCAATTTTGATCCTAAATTGAATTAATCATTATTCAATTGAATTAACAACATTTTTTAACAAAAAAAAATGTGTGAAATCATTGCTGTTCATTTTAATCGTGAAGAGCTGTGCTGAAATTTCAAACTATTAAATCACAATCACTTTCTGACTATCCTAAGGAGTTCTTTGAACAAAATCTGAGACCTGTAGAAAACTCAATGGAATTTGAGTTAGCAAAATTTGGGGCCTATCTCATCCTTACAAATGTTGAAATTTGGGGTCCAACTCATCCTTACAAAACCGACTTGTAAGGTGGGGAGTGTCTACTCTTTATAAACTCTCATCAACAGTCTCATCTATCCGATGTGAGATTTGGGTTTTTTCCAATAATATGTATGTGGGTTAGTGAACTTTTTGACTTGCTTGATTAAAGGAAACTTGATTCACTTCTGACTTGCTTGATTAAAGGAAACCTTGATTCACTTCTGACTTGCTTAATTGACTTAGTATTGTGTAAAAAACTTCAAATTTCGTTAATTTTTGTAATTGTATATTCATTCTTGCACTCTTTATTTTTATGTTAATATTAAAAGTTAAGTTGTATCGATGATATTTTATATTTTTTTACATGTAGTTTATTTTATTTAAGTGGTTTAGATAGAAAAGTATCAATAGCTTACCGATTAAACCACAAACTCAAATAGTATGCCGACTATATATACCTCCACGTGACGACTCAACATTTTAAGAGTTGCGTATCGTGTATCTGAACTAGACCATGTAGCAAAGTGAATTGTAAATCAAGTGACCATAGTGAGAAAATTAAGAACTTTTGTGAGTATAGTTTAAGTTAGAATAAACTAGCATGTACAAAAGTTGTGGCAGCAGGAATGGATAAATTAACTTCTTTTTTTTATTTAAAATTATGTTTAGATGAGTTGAGTCTTGGAAGTTCATTAACATTAGAGTAGACATTAAAGTTTAAAGAGTACTTATAAAAGTATTTACATATCAACCTCTAAAGAGGTCTCCATGTACTGGCGGAAGTTGAACATATGCTCTTACAAAATATGAGTCAACTCTTTATCAACTTAATCACATTTTATTCGCAAATAATTTTTTTTACGATTATAAATGTTTCGTACTTACTACACTAAAAAACAATTGAGATGGATTTATGTTTTTTTTTTCTCCAATGAAATGGATATGTTTATTTTTCCAATGAGATGTATTTATGTTAAAGATTGTTTTTCCACTATATTTTATTTTCTCACTAATGAAATTTGTTTGTAATTTCGATAAATTCACATATATTATATTGACAACGCAATATACAATAAACAATCAAAATGATTATTTACTATTTTTCTATAACTATATAAGTCAAGGGTTGAAAGAAGAACCTGAAGCTTTTACAAGTTAGTTTAGTTATTACTGGCAGGTGTTTTAATTTGTTGAAATGATGTGTGTATTATATTTGATTTGATGACTGAGAAATGGATTTTGTAGAGAAGTCAAACTATGATTCCTCATGAAATTATATCTTAGTCTATGGAGGCAGATGACATTACATTACAAAAGTAACTCCCTCTTCAACCATAGTGAAAGATGGAATCCAAGTGGTATTTATTTTGGAAAAGGAGACCAAACCCAATGCATGCTTTTCAAACACATATTTCATTTTAGTTGTGAAAAAGGCCGTTGAAAATCTCTCGAGACTTTAAGATCAGTTTAGGAGTTTAGAAATGAGGGAATGAGACGCTTTTGGGGGCAGGGACGAGAAGAAAAAATATTAGAATTTTTTTTATCTTATTTGATAGTGTGTTTTGTAAAAACTAATAAAGAAATATTTTTAATTATAGGAGTATTAGTAAAAGATGAAAAAAACTTGAAGAATTTTAAGAATCAAATTAATGACAAAATTCTATAATGTCAAAATGACAAATATACTCTTCTCGTTCACATCGTCTAGCTTAATATTTTCAGTATTTTTTCAATTGAGATAAGACTTGTAAACACAAATCTACTCTTCTATTATACAAAGAATTAAAAACAATAAAAAAAAAAACTCATCAACAAGGCCGATTTGATTATCTATTTGCCCTAGCATATATGTACACTACTGGAGATTTAACATCCGTTAATACGAAGGTTGAAAACCAAAATTAAAATAAGATATACTTGAAAGAAAGAAAAAAAAATTTTAACAAGCCAAAATGGAATATAATATTAAACATTAGAGTGATTCATCTCGTACAGGGTGTGCAAAAGAGAACCACCCTCAAGAGATTACAAAGTCAAGTCATTTGTGCTTCACAATAAAGCACGATGAAAACCATATATGGAAGGGATGAATAATATGAAAATTACAGGGAAACACCCATACATGATAAAGGGTGGTGCCACCTGTCATGGTAGGCAAAAACAAAAGAAGACAAGTTAGCCTTTATCCATGAGAAAGAGAGCAACTTAACGTTGTCTGAAATAGCTTATGAATCTAGTGCCTTTTGATTAAATACATGGTTGTTCTGCTCCTTCCAAATAACTCAGACACATGCTAGCAAGATTATTCGGGAGAATAAATGTAAAGATCTCGGGAACCCCGCCAGGTGACCAAACTAAAGAAGATGGTTGTGAACTGTAGCTGGCGTAACGAAGGATATGTGCATCCACTGCAAGACCAAGGACCACACACTTGTAAAGATATTGCAGCCTAGGAAAAGGTGTTCCGCAGTCTCCAAAGAACCACAACTTCTGACACAAACATTATCGTTGGAAGAACACGCCGCCATACAGGATTATCTTTGGTAAGAAGTCTGTTACGGATAAGACGCCAAGCAAACACATTAACCTTTATCGGGACGTGCTTATGCCAAATATCGGCATACAATACCCTGTCAAATGAAGGCTCCGCCACCATGTGAAAGTGATATGTCCCACTAAAAAATAAGTATTATTTTTAAACTCATTATATTTTTTTTAAGTATTATTTTTAAATTTATTATATTTTTCACCTCAAAAAAATAAGTATTATTTTTAAATTTATTATATTTTTTTATGGGGCATTTTTCATGTAAGTATTATTTTTTTCCCCTCAAAAAAATAAGTATTATTTTTAAACTCATTATATTTTTTATGGAGCATTATGCATGTATATCTACATGCATTTTATCATAACTATAATTTTAATCATTAGCTCCCCTAAAAAAAAAAAAACTCATTAGCTCTTCAATCGATTATGATAACTGAACAACTCATTATGTTTTTCAATCAAATCGAAGAGTTCCTCTTGCGTTACTTGCAATGGCTAGAGTGAGCCACTATTCTTCCATATCACTTCGGATGCCATCTAAAAGTAGACTTTCGAACATTATGTCATGTGTAAATTTTTTAAGAAATGTTGGGTGGATGAAATTGTACACTGAAAAAATGCTCCAGCTGAACGAGGGGAATAGGGATAAAACACTCAACAGTTTTGTGACTACAATCTTTTTTTAGTGGATAGACAAAATGGATTAGTAGTTGAAAACTCACATGTGGAGGAGCCGCAATTCGAACCCCAGTCACCGCATCCGGCCTAACAATTTCGGCATTTTTGCCAATTGAGCTAGGACATATGGACTACAATTTTTAAATAATGATAAAATCGATGTTTTTGCATTCTCTAGCATTCACATTCAAAACTAATTCTTTGTGGTGTAGTAGAGGCTCAGCACAAAGGAGGGCTTAAAAAATCTAGAGCTCCATGTCAGCCATATATATCCATTACAAAAAAAATGCATCATGCCGCATTTAGAAGGTATTTTAGCTGTAAGAAACAACATTATTATTCAGGCTCAAACTAGGCAACAAAACTGAGTCGTCTGTTTTTTACCGAAAAGAGAATGACCAATGAACCGCAAATGTTAGTTTACAAAATTACAAGATATGCACGAATACCAGAAACACCCTCAAACATAGCGCCTCGGCACATAGCTTACACATACAACTCCACTGTCTGCCATCACATCATAACAAAATCACAATGAAGTTGAAACTAAGTTCTAAAATTTACACCGACTACTCATATGGTACAATACTATAAGCCTGTAAATCTACTCTTAGCTTCCAACTTACAAAAAGTAATACACAACGCAAGTGATGAGAAATATAGAATTTGGAGGGGTAATGGTAACCAGGTCAGGAGTGCTTACAAAATTGAAAAGCTTAACACTGCTCTGGCTGGTTAAAAAAAAATTGAAGAAATATGATACACCTGCAAAAGGAAGCATTTAAAAAGCATGAAAACATTGGACACATTAGAATAGAACAGAACATGTTAAGAAAACCTTCAAGTGAAACATACTACTCAGAAAACAAAGCAAAGTGAATGGATGAAAAATAAATATTTATCCCATTATTCCTATACACAGAAAGACAACCAGCTTTATATTTACTATCATATTTATCATTTAAGCTTAAACAGATATTAACAACTGCCAACAAATCCATTTTCAAATGCATATATAATATTTTTTGCTTGTAACTCGATTAAAATAACATCTAGAAAGGAACTTCAAGGACAGATAAAGTTGTTGAAGTAAACAACTGAAGCATACCGTATAGGAAGCTGATGCAGAAGGCAAGATGCCCGTTACTTATAAGATGTGAAAGTGACAGAAAATAAATTCTATTAGGATTTCTCTCTGACTGCGGTCCTAGGGCCCCAAATGGAGGAACTGTTTGATTTAAGTCATTTAACTATCACCAAAAGAAAAAATCTGCTCAAACGCAAGTCGTGCTCGAAGCTGCGTCAACAAAATAAAATTTACAAATTGACCAAGAGGAAGTATAAAACAAAAACAACTAAGTATGAAGATTAAAGGACCTTCACATCCATGCAAGAGTCATTGGTCATCATCTTCTTGATTTGAGAAACAATGCCAAAATTTCGCAGTTTTACAACCCTGTCAAATGCACCAGGACTTGCAGGAACAGTGAGATTTACTATGACCCAAGCAGCAGATGTGCGTAGCCGACTGTCATTACTCTGCAAATACTGGCTCAATAAAGAATGAGATCCATTTTCTGCTTGTGGAAAGAGCAGCTGCATTATGGCTTCTTTATGAAACTCATTTCCACTTGCAATATTGCTGAGTACATACATCCCCTAAACAGAACAAAAAAATATAACATTCAGCATGGAGAATAAATTTTCAATACAATGGCTGTTTTCATATTTATTTGTTATTTTTGCCCTGCTGGGGAAAAATCTGTTTACTTTCTATACCACCCTTTGAATACTTGTATGTATGAGGCAGTTTTAAATAAGAGACTGCAACAATAGTTTTAATTTATAATTTACCATAACATCAGAATATTTTTTTTATGTTTTTACATTGAACCTAACGCATCCTTACAAAACAGGCATGTAAGGTTAAAGATGCCACTATACATTTCAAGCCTTATCTTTATCATATGTGGAACTTGGAGTTTTTTTTAGCACTATTAGGATTGGTGCATGGATATACCACCCTTTGAATACTTGTATGTATGAGGCAGTTTTAAATAAGAGACTGCAACAATAGTTTTAATTTATAATTTACCATAACATCAGAATTTTTTTTTTCCATGTTTTTACATTGAACCTAACGCATCCTTACAAAACAGGCCTGTAAGGTGAAAGATGCCACTATACATTTCAAGACTTATCTTTATCATATGTGGGACTAGGAGTTTTTTTTAGCACTAGGATTGGTGCATGGATATAAATGGTGTGTTGCCTAGATGGATAGGCTCTGGTACAATTAGGTTTTTATGTTGGGCCTAACTCATCTACACAAAACAGGTTAGTGAGGTGAAGGATGCCACTCTTTATAAACTCATTCTAGGCCTTATCTTTATCCTATGTGGGACTCGGGTTTTTCCCAATAATTTTGTATTTGTTGAGTTTGTGAGATTTTAGGTAAAAGGAAGAGAGAATAACAAGAGCTTGGAGTATTATTGATAATGGCTGAATAGTAGTGTGATATCTTTATAAAAGTAATAAGAATCTGTTTACATCAAATATGAATCGGTATTTTAGGAGAATTATTACATATAATTTCAATAAGGTTTTCCACGGAGATATTCGTGGAACAAAACACTAGAATTGAAATTACATAATACTCCTAATGTCGGTTATAAGTTATAACTAGATGTGTTTTTGAATTGTAAACAAACTTTTAACACATCTAAAAATTGACCAAGCTCTCTAGGTTTGAACAAATTGCCAATTAGAAGGAACAACATAAGTAAACTTTAAGGCATTTCGATCTTTTGATGTAACCCAAAATGACAAATTTTGTCCAACCAATTTGACTCCAGTGTGCCAAACTTGTCCCCAATTATGTGTCATTGGAGCCAGATCAGTAATAGACCCTTTGATTGACACACGTAAAATATCACCAACATTGGCCACATTGTACACCAAAACCATCAAAAAAGTAAGGGTTTCCTCTTGGCTCAAATCTAGCACCACCTCTTTTGAGGCATGGAACACATCGATATTGAACTAGGATGATCCCTTCTTTGTAAATGGTTTCGGTGTTAATGTTGCCAATACTGGTGATATTTTACGTGTGTAAATCATAGGGCCTAATACTGATTGGGCTCCAATGACACATAATTGGGGACAAGTTTGGCACACTGTAGTCAAATTGGTTGGAAAAGAGTTGTAATTTTGGGTTACAACAAGTGATCGAAAAGCTTTGAAGTTTTACTTGTTCCTTCCAATCGGCAATTTGGACAAACCTATGAGAGCTCGGTCAATTTTTAGATGTGTTATAACAGACATTAAGAGTATTTTGTAATTTCAAGTCTAGTGTTTTGTGGTTATTTTGTTCGGTGAATAGCTTCATGGAAAACCTTATAGATAATATACGAAATTATTCTCCTAAAATACTGATTCCTCTTTCATATTTGATGTCAATTTTTTTTTTTTATACAGATATCACACTACGCCAACTATTCAGCCATTATAAATAATATTCAGAGCACTTGTTATTCTCTCTTCCTTTTCCCTAAAATCTTACAAACTCAACATGTTAATGGCTTGCTAGGTGTATCATTAAAACATAATATGAAAGGATCAGTAAGCATACTCGAAATATTTAATGAATAATGTATTCTCCAAATTTTGACACCAATGCCTAAACTTGCAACAATGTCTGATCAGTTTCAGAAATTATTTCTCACCTGTATACCGATTTCCATTTTGGAGAACTTCCACAATTGCCTTCCAACGGCATTCAGTATGATACCATCTTCAGCAAAAGCAAATTCAACACAATCCATACATCCATCAACAAAATTGCAAACAAGGCCCAAAGCTTGCTCTTGAACAGAAGGCTCGGAATCTGCAGAGTAAGCGGATCCAATGAAAACTTTCTTTTGGCATGCACCAATTAATCAGAAAAGATATGGACGGACAGTGAAGATAATTACCACAAATAAGGCTAGCTACTGAAGACACTGTCAACTCCATAAAAATTGCTTCCTTACACATCCTATCCGCAAGAAACACCATGTTACGCAAGGACCACACAGCATTCAACCTTAAAGACGAATCCATAGACTTCGTCAATTGGACAAGCTCTTTAATGCCTCCACATTGTATGAATGTTGACTTATCTGGTGTAAAGTCCACAACTATGTTACTAATAGCACCAAGCGCTGCAACCTGGAAGAAAACATAGAAATTGCTTTGCTTACTAACTTTAACAAAACTAAGAACTAATGAGGTAAAGTCTATCTGAATACAATTAATCAGGAAATAGAACGTTTGAGAAAGAAAATAAGTGTCGGGGAGAAAGAGTTCATGTTCAACCCAATAAAGGGTAGGTTTATGATTATCATCAATAAAATAAAAAATTGGACAACATAAATGGCCTTTGTGATACCCTCATTTTTACCCCAAGATACATACTGCTTGTGCTTAATGGCTCAGTTCGTTCAATTCAACAATATGCCAAATTTTCTTGTAATAAATCTGTATTTCTGTATTTGACGACAAGATCCAAATAACATTAAAAGAAAAAATACTGTCAATCAAAACCCATCTTCTGAATGCTGAATTATGAATATCATTATCCAACAGTTTAGTCCAGTAGTAACAGTTTAAGTCAGTCCTTCGGCCCTTCCTAGTCAGCATCAATTACAATACATCTTCAATACCATAATTTCAAATTCAATGCTAAGCTTTCAATCTCTAATACTAAGTTAAATTATTCAAATTTCTTAAAGAAAGGATAGTTCAAAAAAACTCGATAAAAGCATGTACTATCGTGAATAGACTATCAACAAGTGCAAAAGAGTGGATAAATAATGACAATTTCATTAATAAAACATTGGAACTCACAGATATTGCAGATATCACTGAAATCCTTACTGAACATGTCTTTCAAACTACGTCAAAAACCATCGGTTATACTTTCCTTCCTAATACCACTTAACCATATTAATTAACAAACTAGTCAAGCAAAAAGCTTGATCTCTGAACTATTTCAATTTCAAGCTTAATATACATGAACAGGCAAGAGAATAGCACCAAATTATTCGTCTAAAAGGTACATATCAAATTGAATCTTAATCTATCCTTCAGATTCTGTAAGTTTAGATTCCAATCTTTCAGCACGATTGGCAGATTCATTAATGCATTTCTGTATGAAAGAAAGCTACAAAGCACTCACTTTAAATTAAATACAAAAAAAAAATATTATAAATATGATTAGACATACTTGGACTGAAGTTGAAAGATCAGAGAGAAGCCGGACCAATGGAATGACAATCCTTTCATTCATGAAATAACCTGCACTCAAATTCTGAATGGCATTTTATGAGAATTAAGCTATAATTAACATTAAAGACGTTCTATTAGTCAAAAGTTGCAGACCTTGATTGAGCGTGAGACACTTTTTAAGCATATGCAAGCTGCTGTGCGCACATTGACTTCATCATGGGTTAACGCACTAATTAATAGATTTAAAACCTGTATTCACAAAAAATGTAGTAGGAGTTACAAGTTGACTTGGTCTCTGGGTACATGGTTTACCAATGCAATATTGAATACTTATAAAACCACAAAATTATCATGCATCTGGAAGAAACACACTGAATTAATACAAACATGTTTTTGGTGGCATGAGATACAACAAAAAAATTATATCATCAACAGTATAAACATCTATATTGACTACCATTTATGAATAACTCAATTAAATAACATAGCACCTTGTCAACGATCCAGTCACATGTGATCAAGTTTCACTCTTTATGCCAGACTTTGCATTACAATGCAACACTCATAGATAGGTAATTAGCTAAGTGTAGGTAAACATGATATTACAGTTATGTTGTTTCTGCTGAAAATATAAAAGACTTTATTTACATGTGAACTTTTTATACATAATCTGAGCAAGTGCTGCTAGTAAAAATATTAGAGTCTACGCAAGATCATGTGGGGTTTGAAATCATAACTCGAGGATCGTAGCACGGATAGTAAGATCCTACTATTAGGGAAAAAGTATAATTATATATAGTTATTATATATTATACATGTATACAAATTATCATAGATGAAGAAAATAACCTCCAAATCACACTATCAAATTAATTTCATAACCATAAAAATAAGATATATAAAGAAACACTCTATAAATAATGTATTAAACTAAACTTAAAAATAATAACAGAGATATTAGAATTCAATATATATATATCTGTGTGTGTGTTGAAATAATTAAGTTAGAAGTAAAAAAAATAGAGAACATCAAAGACTCGCAAAAAATAAATTCACCAAAAAGAGACATAGGAAACAATTAAAAATAGTGATAGTGGTATAGTTAAGGAAAAATATAGTTTAACTACAGAATTGGGCTTGCTTGACCCAGTTAGAAAACCCTAATTGTACTGATTGCTGACTGGAGAGAAACGAAGTACACAGTTCAGCCGTCACCACCATCGCGCATAGTTTTGGGTTTTCCTCCAAAACAAGACCCCGGTCCATTTCAATTTATAGGGGTTTTCGCAGAAAAAATCCAGGTCAGATTTCTAGAAATACAGCGGCAAGTTGACTCGCAATTTTCACAATCATGGAATGATCCTGCCACTCCCAACCCCATGCGCATTGCTACCCCGAGGGGGCTTCAAAGATAGCATGATTGTGC
>Ga0315915_1002502_pt1 | contig 23183 bp, 15 predicted proteins | sample MpolbnodulesMG_FD_207738 | JGI IMG/M metagenome (GOLD analysis project Ga0315915, IMG submission 207738) | Medicago polymorpha root nodule microbial communities from Los Angeles, California, United States - branched nodules | ecosystem: Host-associated > Plants > Roots > Nodule | place: USA...
TATATGAATTTTAACTTTTTGATTTTTCTTTAGAAGTTTTTGATTGGAGCAAAATTTTCGTTTGGATTTACTTGTCACCTGTATGTACGACAATTTTTTTCTGGAAGTTTATTTGCTAAAGACATCTGTATTTGCAATTGATCGTATTTTGAATATAACTACAAGAGTCTGCCGAGCAATTTTATCATATTTTGCAATTATAACAGATCCTAACCGTTTAATTAATTACTTTGTTAATCGGTTTATATAAATTTTACAAGGGTGAGGGATATGTTTGCGTTAGAAGCCGTCTTGTTTACTGACCTAAATATTGGTTTAGGCAATTAACCAAATGATGAGTTGTGCAATCACGGCTCTCAATTTACGTATACATATTTCTGTCAACAGAGATGGGATTAACAAGACGTCCCTTAAAAAAAGACAAGATGTCTTATTTGAATAACTATTTTTGGACAACCAAAGATATACAAGACTATGTGGGTATTGACACAAATCAAAGCTAGCAAAAAATGATTAAAAAGTCACATTGCTTTGTATGTCTTTAGTTGTCACATAAGTTGTAAAATTCTTATTCAAATATCATTTCTCAAACAAGACATTTGCTCAAACCTTACTAGAACTGTGTATTTGTACGTTTGTAGTCATTATTACCCTTTTTTAAAAAAAATGTCATTTTCGAATGATACTCTACTATCAAAGAATTGAATTTTGAATTTATTTTCTTCTTATACCCTATTTTTGGTATAATATTCTAATTAGTTAGTTTTCCTTAGTTTTTACCCTTATTATATCCTCATTATTACACCCTCCCTTCATTCTAATATTCTAATTATTAGCTCTCAATTTGTTCTCTTTTCTCTATTTTGCTCACAATAAGAATTTATTGGTGGATTAAATGACGCAAACAATTTTCTTCTCTAACATATTCTAATTATTAGCTCCCAATTTTTTTATTTGAAAGAATTATTAGCCCCAATTAAAACCAAAGTATGGAAAAATAAAAATTCAATGAAACGCAGATAATATAATTGGAAAATAATCAAGGTAAACAATAACATTCAAAAAGTTATTTGGTGCAAAGGGCACGACATCACTGAGCTACTGCTTTTTCCGTAACCCGGTCCGCACGAAACTTTGAAGCACATTTAAAACCAATTATAGATAACTACTATATTATTTATTCATATTCAAGTCTAACCAATTACTGGTCTCCTAACGATAATTAATTTAGTAGGAATTAGGCCAGTAAGTATCTAGACCCATGCAATTCTCCATTCCCATATACCTATTGCTGTTGCTCATGGTTTCTAGTACTCCAATATTATTAATAATATTCTGATCTGCATCAACATAATTATTGTCTGCACTCATATTCGTTGTTGCATGAGCAAAATGTGGGGAATGTTGCATTGGCCGCAAAGTGGTTTGTGTTGTTGTGGTAGCTCCTCCTCCTCCTCCGCGCGATCCAAGGTTCAAATTAAGCCCTGAAATGCTGAATCCTTCTCCTCCTGTTGCTGAAAATGCAGGGTAGTTCAACTGGGAATATTGCATCATTGGTGCAGTAGAATTACAGTTGATGTAATTATTATTATGCTGATTCCGTCCGTAAAGGAAATTACGAGGAGCAGAAGGAAAATCTTCATGCAGATGTTGAATCATTGGTGGTGGCATCGATATCAGATTTATGTTATTAGGACCTATTTCCTGCATGCTATAAGGATTCAATCCTGCTCTTGTATTGTTGGAACTGGAATTACAAGGGTACTTTTTTCCACTGCCACTCTTCTTGAAAATCCGACAAATCACCCATTCATCCTGCTGGACATGTTACAATTAGTTAGTTTGTTTGCTTATTTTCTTTCCACAATAAGGGCATGCAATTATTAAATGCACTAGTAAAGTGCAAGACTGTAGGCATCTTATTCAAATTTTGGTCGAGTGTATCACGATCTTACAAAATCGACTTAAAATGTAAATGATGATTTATCAACACATGTTCAGATTATATCTCATCTAATCTAACATGCTATAATTGAACGTCTAAAGTGTGACTCAAGTGGTTTGAGAGCACGTGATCCAATCAATTTCACATATACTAAGTCATATAAGGTTGCTTAAATTGGAATTGATTTTCAAGGAAAATTCTATGGTGAAGTCATGAAAATGACTTTTTTAGTAAAGTTAACACTATAACATCAAAAATGTAATGAGTAACACCCCACTGTTTGTACAATGACATCAAAAGTTCAGTCCTCATAGTATCATCAATTCATCAGATTAATAAGACTACACTTAATCTAATTTTATCCTACCTTGTTATAAGCATAACACCCCACAAAGTGTAACACTTAAGACTATCACATAATATCATCAACTCTGTTTGCATGTTAAAGATTCCAACGATAAAATAGTACCTGTAAGTCCAAGATGTTGCAAGCATTACTAGATGAATTACTATTGATCATTAATCAGTAATCAACAGTTTAAAAATGAATCAAACTTTAAGGTCAAAATTAACTTTTTCAAAAAAGTCAGTTTCCTGACTGCACCGTAGAAGCTCCCTTGTTTTAAATGCACCCAACATCTCAATATTGTTGTCTGAAGATCAGACGTTTCAAATCTTAAAGTAATTTTTTTTATTGATTTAATACTATAAAATTGGATCATCTAATCTTAATCGAACAATTTCGTATACTTACACACTTATAGTCCCTGACTGCACATAAACCTGATCTTGCTTAAATGGATCTCATATAGTCACCTCACTTTAAAGCAACACAAGAAATTTAATTACTCCAATGATAAGCTTCAAAAACACACAAAATTGGTCCCATGTTTGTCTCATCAACAACAACAACAACCAAGCCTTATCCCACTGAGTGGGGTCGGTTACATGGATCAAATGACGCCATAGTATTCTATCATAAACCAAATTTGGATCCAACTCATTGACCTCTAAATCTTTTTTATTGGTTTCTCTAATAGTTTTCCTAGGTCTTCCTCTACCTCTTTTAACTTGACTCTCCTCCATTTGATCTACTCTTCTTACCACGACATCTATCTCTCTACATGCCCAAACCATCTAAGCCTATTTTCTACCAACTTTTCTACTATAGGTGCTACCCCCACTCTCTCTCTAATGGTGTCATTTCTAATCCTATCATGTCTAGTCTTACTACTCATCCAGCGCAACATCCTCATCTCTGCTACACTTACTTGATTCTCGTGTTTGTCTCATATGTCTTAAAATTGGTCTTGCAAATCGTAAACGGTGAAGAACTTAGGAAGGTTGGATTCCTTGAGATGCTTATAATAATATCTTAAATTTTGGGTGCATAGACTCAACTTTACAAATCCACTTGCAAGGTTAGATATTTCTTCCACTTATAAATATTTTTTAGACCATATACTTAATTACAGACTCTCAACACATATCTAGGATAGTTATAACTTATAAATACATATGTAAAACTCCATCATCTGTAATTAGTGGAGGAGTAACTTTCTTACAATTAATATGACTATAGCAAGGATGACGTGCAAGCTTTTATAGATGTAGAAAAAAAGATAAGAAAACACAGATGTAAAATTCAACCACGTTATTAGTACGCTAAACACTTGATTATTGTCATAATTCTATATCTGTATGTATTGGTATACTACATACCTTGTTTGTTCTAAAGGTGGATTTAGAGTGAATGCGGTATTCATGCATGACCCAATTACTTTTCTCTCCTCTAGGAGCTCTGCCTTTGTAAAAGACCAAAGTCTTCTTCATTCCAACCAACTCCGATGTAACACTGTCAAAGATTTCTCGATCTTTTCCTGTGGTCTTCCAGTATCCGGTGTTTGTTGCTCGATTGGTTCTCACACCCGTTGGATATTTACGATCTCTCATATTGAAAAAGTACCATTCCTTTTCTCCCATCTTTGCCTTCCCTAAAATATTCATGCACGAACTATTAAATCTTTAAATTATATTTACAATTAAAAATACACAAATCTCACTTAGCTAGTCTTGAGCGTTCCTTTTTTTTTGTTCAGAAAATGAAAGCATACAATACATATGATCTAATTATATATGGCACATAAATCTAATACGTATCACAATAAAAACAAACTTCATTTTTTTTATACGCAATTTTTTCTTTCTTAATTGTTTAATGAAAATATCCACATCATATGAAAATGATTAAAACTATATATAGTGTGTATGCACATAAATCATATATATATATATAAGGTTTTTTTTGGGACTAAACTAATCATATAAGGTTATACACATACATAAATATTAAAGGACAAAACTTAGGTACAATTCCTTAGGTGCTTTTCGTATGGTGCTTAACTAAAAATACAATTTTTTGGGAGATAACAAACTTTGAGAAAATTATGGATTTAAGGAAATCATAGTGAATTTAGTTAAGAACCATACGAAAAACACCTAAAGAATTGTACCTAAGTTTTTTCCAATATTAAATACACACTAGTGCGCCTGCGCGTGTGTATATATACATACCAGGTAGCTCCCATGGTTCAGATTTATTGAGATCTATATCAGTTATTGCTTTGCCTGTAAAACTAGAATCTGATATCTTGTTTATGAGATAGCAAGTGATGAGTTCTTCATCTGTTGGATGAAATCGAAATCCCGGTGGTAGGGTTTCCTCTTTTCCACCACTTTCTTCCATTAATTCTATATCCCTGGTCCTCTCCTTCTCCATCTGTGTATACCGCACAAAAAGTTACATAATCTTAAATTTCTTAATTAGTTTCACTCGCTAGCACATTCATGGGATAAAATTAATACATATATAGAGTTTGTTTTTCATATTATAGAGAAATTAATAAGACATGTCCTTGAACACTACGAACTGTGAGAGAGATGAATGTGAATAAGAAGTTGCTTACTTGTGCATGGATTGAGAGAGACAAATTCTTCTTAAAATTAGGTATTGATGCTTTATATATATTGAGTTGTAGTCGTATATGTCATTCAGTAGGAAACGAAATTAACAGTAACTTGAGGGATCCTGCAAAGTTGTAGAGAGCTTTCTAGTTACTACTAATCATGCATGTGAAGTTAGATGAGGAATTTAAGTATTAAGACAAAGAAGAAAACAGTGGAGGAGTGTGTTTTTGAAGCTTCCACCAAATGTGGGTCTTCACCTTCAAGTTTTATATATAGACCAGCTTGCTAGCTGTAAAATTTAAATCACTTATAGTTTATTTTTTATTTTTTTTAGGCAAATGTTAGTAACTAAATGTTACTACCTCCGTTTCAAAATGAATGTCACTTTAACAAAAAAATTGTTTCAAAATGAATGTCCCTTTATATTTTCAATACAACTTTAATTTTTTTCTTCCAACTTTATCATCAATAAATACTCCAACTTTTCTCTTACATTTTCAATGCAACTTTAAGTTTGTTTTTTTCTTATAAAGTAAGGGTAGTTTAATAAAAGTGTTATGTCTAATGATTATTTCATTCCATTTCTTAATCAATGTGCAATTGGCTAAAACAACACTCATTTTAAAATGGAGGGACTATGCTAATTTTCAGAATCGAACCCAAGGTGTCTACTTAAAATTCATTGCATGGATTTTACTTTTTACAAAATTTTAAAAAAATAATCTATAAATTATTAAATGTCAAAATAACTCTTTTTTTAATTCATAACAAACGAGTCTTATGCTCCATCCACTTCAATTTAATATTTGTTTTAGCAAATTAAGTGTCGCTTTGTCATTTCATTACATAATTAATTTTTTAAGGCGACATAATTACTTTTATGTTTCCATTTTTTCTCTCATTGGAAAATGCTAAAGATAGAAACATTTTATAGAAAATTGTGTATTTTATATTTTAGAACTTTAACTACTCCATGACAAATCTTATTTCAAGATAAATCTTATGTTTTAATTTCATTTTTACCTTCTTAACTTGTACCCTTAGAACACAATTTAACATGATCCTTTATTAAATATGAAACATTAGTTTTTATCGTAACTTTTCATTAATCAAATATGAGGCTTGTATTTATTAAGAATCATGCTTGATTTTCTTTTTGTCAAGCAAATTCTTTTTGTCAAGCAAAAACAAGGGTACTCAAATCCTTACAAAACAAAAGGAGTTATTTAAAAAAAAATTATGAACAAAATCATTTATTAGACCACTAAGACAAAATATTTGTTAATTCATTATTTATGTACGTAATTATATTATAGAGACTAGTCTCTTGAGTTAGGTAAGACTTTTATAAATGATAAAACTCTCTCAAGAGATTTAACATTGTTGTCCTTTAAGGTTGAATTTGAATCCTAAACCTTATAAGAGATCACTTATCATCTCATCAAAGTTACATTATTGATAGATCATCATAGAATTGGAGTGTGCAATGTATTACATAGTATTATTTTTTGAATTCATAATAATAATAGGCACGTAAACCTGCAAACCTAACAACCTAGCTGCCTCCTCCTTCAATATCCTTCCATGATAGGGGTGATTCAGGGCCATTTTCTAGTTCGAAATAGCCCTTATTATCTTTTACTTCTTTTTAGAGAAGTGATTTTCACGTAGATTTAACTTTTCATTTGTGTGGTTTTGTTGTCTAAGGCGACAATGTTGTTTTTATTTATCATCTTTTTATGACGTTGTTTGATTTTTCATTTTTGTGTCGTGTTTGTTTGGCTCAAATTGACAACAAAAAAAAAAATCCTTTGTTGTCTATTGTAAATTCAAACAATTGACTCTAGTGTTTTCAATTTCAAACACCTTTATTCTGTCACATTTGTATGTATTTTGATGTTTTTTACTATAAGCTTGTGTGCTGTGAGTTTCTTCCTAAACTCATTATTTATACTTTCAACGACTTTGATATTTGTATTGTCACCGATCAATCAATGCAGTTTCTACTATTGATTTAAATGAATGGATATTATTTATTAAAAAAATAAAACAGGCACGTAAAGTAGAAACTAGAAACACAAGGGGATTTCAGACCTAATTTAAGTCAATCGCATGCATGCACACGTGTAGTAGGTCCTTCTTTTTTAAGCATGAATGAATGAATCTACAATCACGAATAAGAAACAGCCACGTTACTTGTGCTTATATAGTGGAGCCCATGTGTACTAAGAAGTCAAAATACACGAGGAATAGGAATATTATTACGACGAAGAAGAACAAAAACCACATGAATATGGGGTTTCCCTAAGAAACCAACCATTTTTGTCAAAAAAAAGGAACCAACCACCAAAATATAAAATTATATTAATTATTTCAAGGAAGACCGTTTCTTTTCCTCCTGGCCAGTTTCCAGAAATCCCTGTCGTCTTTTTTCAACTTGTTAGCTCCAGTTAATTACCTTCCACACTCAATTAATTGTTTTGGCTAGCTCTATATTCTATTTTTATTATCATTTACACTACATTTCAGTTAGATTAATACTCTTTCGTTTTTGCTTAGGCAAGATAAGACTAAATACCGGCCATGTTTTAATTATAAGGTGATCAGAATAAGAAAGTATTAGACCATCGACCCGTGCATTGCACGAGCCATATCAACTATAATATATAAGAATAAGAATAAAGTATATCACATTATATATTTGACACGTAATTGTAATTTTCAGATTCTAACCATTAACATGGTAAAATTGGTTGTTTGCAGAATTGTTAATTTAAAATTTAGGCTTAATAAGGTATATGAATACTCCCTAAAAAAAACAGGGCGTTTGATATTGGATATCAATTAATGAAAGCAAAATTAAATCAAGAAAATTGTCAGTGGCTTAGTGGATAGGAATGAAATTGGTGCGATGCATTTTTTTAGATGGAATTTGTTAGGTTAAATTACTGCTAACCTAATACAGCAAATGAGAGGGAAAATATTAGGTTAAATTGCTACGGACCTAACAAAATTAATAAATAAGGATAATGATATTTCCTTAAAAAAAAGTGTACAAAATATTGTAAAAAAAAGGCATGAAATTGGTGCGATGCATTTTTTTAGTATTAAATAAGTGTACAGAATATTTTCTTAAAAAAAAAAGTACAAAATATTGTAAAAAAAAAAAAGGCATGAAATTGGTTCAAAAAAAAGTGTACAAAATATTGTCAAAAAACAAAATGCATGAAATTGGTGCGATGCATTTTTCTAGTATTAAATAAGTGTACAAAACTGTGTCAAAAAAAAGGCAAAAAGATAGGAATGAAATTGGTGCGATGCATTTTTTTAAATGGAATTTGTTAGGTTAAATTACTGTTAATCTAATATAACAAATGAGAGGAAAAATATTAGGTTAAATTGCTGCAGACCTAACAAAATTAATAAATAAGGATAACAACACATATAGGGCATTTAAATTTACTTAATATTTGGAGAAAAAGTGTTAACTCACAATTAATGTATACTATATGGCATAATAGTAATGAGATTTGCTTGTGCTAGAAGGTAGAGAGAAAGCGGAAGCGAAAAGCATGATAACATAGTCGCTAGCATCCTGGACAAAATTTTGGCGTTTGTTTCCTTCGTAGCCCCTATCCACTCTATATATGTAAAAAAAAAACATTGTTTATTTTATTTTATTTAGGAACCTAAAAGGAAAAAAGATAACACCCCTATCCACTCATATAATGTCTACCATATTAAACAAGAACATATAATTATTTTGAGCCTTCATCTCAAAATAAATTATTTATCAAACATAAATAAACAATTAGTTTTTTTTAACAAAAGATAATACATTTACTATCAAATTTCTGAAGGTGCATCCCACCGGTATGAGCCGATACATCAAAGAAATGTTAAGAACGAGGTTCATAGTTTGATATATGATGTTAGTTAGTACTTCTTTTCCATAACAAAATAACTACTCATTTTTCTATAAAAAAAAAATGTATTTATTGCTGCTAGAATTAAAATAATGAAAATAATGATTGGTTAATTTCACATTTTACAGAAAATTACGATTACGAGTCGTTTTATATGCAACGCAAATTCACACAAATGGAAAATTCGAGTCGTTTTTTTTTTCACAGTTCTACCAAATAGAAAATTTTAATGTTTCATTTCAGCTCCCAAACCCAACATTATTCGCAGTTCTACTAATTTTTTTTTCATTAGTATCTTTTTGAATTATATTTATTTTTTAAGTCCAGAAACAGCTTTGGAAAGAGCTCCTAAAAAAACCTCAAAATCCAAATACCCTTCCAAAACAAAATTGAATTCAATAATGGAATAATCATTCCTAACTATTCGCTCAAGAAACCAATATGCATTTTCTCCTGCCCCTACCAATAACGAACAATTCGTTCCACTTCAGCATTAATTGGAGACTCAAATTAAAGTTTTCTTTCTTTGAATGCTTTTAGATTTACTTAATTGGCTTTATGTAAATTTGTCATTTTTTAGTCAGCCAGATGGACACAGCAGGGATTTTTACGTGTGATACAGAGGCAAAGACTCATAAGATATATATTTCATTAAACAATAACATGGTAATGTTTTTTGATTTATAACTAATCTTGTCTTTGAATGTAAAAGCTGCATTACTTGTTCCATACGTTATTTGAATTGTCGGGAGGATGGTGAATTATTTGCAGTATATCCTTTGATTGTTGCTGTTTTTTCAAAGTTAGGTAGTTATGATATTGGAAAGATTCATAGTTTTACCATTTAATTATAAGACTCTTGTAACTGTGTTTCAGAGCTTATAACAAATGTTCCAGTATCCATAATCTTTCATATCACAATCACTAGTTACTTAACATTCACTTCAAATAATCTAATTTATAATAGTCTCTATCATGTTTACCTGTTCTTGAAATGTCGACCAATCTTTACAACGAAGCTGCAAATTTAGAAAATAATTGAAATTCGTTGCCGTTACATGCATTGAAGTTTAAATTTGAGATATTTTAAACTTTTATTGAGACGTTTCTACAATATAAAAGTTTTCTTGGCATGATATTGATAATTGATCTGCTTAAAATGGGTTAAATTATGACTGTGGCACTGAGATCCTTTATATTGCCACAAAAAGTGCGAAATACAGTCGACGCGTCAAAATTGTCCGTGTGATGCCATTACTAAGACTTTAAAATCCTTTATATTGTGGATACAATTGCGGAACATTGGAGTATTTAAAACCATGAGTGCTTACTTTAAGATGGATTAAAAAGTAAATCATAATTAATATTAATTAAGAGAGTTCAGTAACTTTTAGTGAAACCCTTGAGCTGTTGTTGCATATAATGTTCAAACTGCAAACTGTTCTGTTTTACGTTCAATTTGTGCAGAATATATTGTAGATTGCTAAACCTTCAATTTTATAATCAGTCAAAATAATTTTTCCTACACGTAATGTATTTATAGATGTTCAAGAATTGAAAAAAATACAATATTCTGTATGCAAAGATATACCATCATTCACCCTTTGTTCCTGCAGACTCAATGTTTACAAAGTCCAACCAAAAGTACAGGTGGGAAAGGGGTTTAATATTTTCTAACCTAACATATCTGATAATATGGTGCAAGAAAACTTATAAAAGGAACACAAGCATATGAAAAGACATTATTTTATAGTTTGTAATTTCTATCATGATCTGCACAAAATAGGAAACTTGGACATTACACCAAAAGAATGAATTCAAAGACTAGATTAATTTCATAACCTAGTTCTATATAGTTTTGCTGTTTCTGTTTTTCTGAGGCATTCCTATTGGGTGCAACAAATAAAATTTAAAAAATCTTCCAAATAATGACATACGCTACAATTTCACACCTCTATTTTCGTGCTAAATACATTTTTTTTCTTTATATATTCCTCCTCTAAAGGTAATTTTATTAGAATCGAATAGGACCCTAAATTTGGACAACCATCTCAATTGAGAATCGAACTTGGTTCAAGTTGTGAAAGTATAACCCTTTCATTAGACTTAACTCATGTTATTATTAACTCTATTTTCAACAATAAAAAAAAAAGTAAAATCAAACAATGAAGATCGGGTTATTAAATACACCCGCTTACTTGGAGGTGGGGTTATTTTTGGAAAAATATCTGGTGGGCACTCATATAAATATGTATAGGCTTTGACAGAAAGAGATAAAGATTGATATGATAGATGTAATAAAAAAAAGAGGTAAAGGGAAAATGAGATGCTGAATGAGTGTTAAAAGTTGTCGAAATTTTATTATTTATTGTTTTTATTTTTATATTATACTCTCATGTTTTCACAATTCACACATATGCACAATCTTTTTTATCCACTCCTTTGTGATATATATTCTTTTGGTTATACAAAGTTTAGAAAAGTTGGATCTCAAAGACCTCTCACAAAAGTATTTTTAGATTAATCAACAACGAGGTTCTTATATTGACGAGAGTTGAACCCATACTTTTATCAATTGGACCAATCTCCGGTTTCTTTGTGGTCTTTTGTGATAATTAATATTTTAAAGGCAAAATTATTCAAAAGGGTCACCCACAATGGAGACACCCATTTTTGAGTTCTTAAATGGGTCCCACATGTACAAATAACTCTTTATAATTTTTTAATAGTAGTACCTAATAAGCACTCAATTACTCCAACCTAGATCTCACACAAAGTTCTTAAATGAGACCCACTAATCAACTATCAATAACTTTATATCATTATATTTCAATTTTTAATATTAAAAGAGTGTGGGTCTTAAGTAAGACCCCGGGTCTTATAAGACTGTGAAAAAGATTCTTCCCATTGGGGGTACCTAATAGGTACGGGGTCTTATATACATTTAAAGTTTTGAAAATATTAATATTGTTAAGCTTTTATATCAAGCGAGTCTCTTGAGGGGATTTATATAGCAATTACGAAATGTTGCTTTACAATAAGTTAGATTGTAGGCCCAATAGAAGAAGATTAGCCCAAACATATTACTCTGTTCATGTTCCTTTCCCTCCCTCCATTCCATTCTGCGTCGTCGTTAGAACTGCTAACCCTGAAGATCCGCAAAGCGACTTCGTTCAATATAAGTTTTTGAAGAATTCCGAATCCTTCTGTTACTACTATTTCCAGGTAACTTTATCTTTTTTGTGATCTCGATCTATTATTATTATTATTATTATTATTCTTTCTAACCATTTGCTTAAGATTTTTATTCCTTCGAATTAAGATGAATTTAAGGATTGTTTTGCTAATCAATTATATGCTATATTGTTTGTTGCTGTTCCCACCATAATTCCTTACACCACTAACTTGCTGCTACTTTATTATTCATATATCTTTCGTTATCAATAATTATAATAGAATAGAAAAAGCATTGGAACCAATTTGGTTTCTTTGTAATTGTAATTTCTGTTGTTGAGAAATCCTATAGTTATAGTTATGGCTTGACCTTCTAATGAATTTAGTTAGGTTCTTAATTATTCAATCCTTCTTTGCTATGGCTTGAACAAGTTTAACGGTTTGTTTGGTTAGATGAAAGCTGGTTCATAATTTCAATTTTTGATCTACTTGATATTAACATATTCGCCATTTGATTGTCGTCCTGAAAAGTGTAAAATAGTAAACTGATTGAAGTTTATGACACGTGATGGAGCCTGTTTATTTACTCACAAGCCTTTCACTCGATATTTATATTTATGTCTTTTTTATAATTGAAATATGTTACTTTATCAATCGTGTATCCCCTTCATTCTGAAGATTCTCGCTTTAACTATGCTGCAGTTTGAATAAACAGACATGCCTGAGACTGGTGGAAATTCAACATTCAGCAAGTCAACAGGATTGCCACGAAAGCGCTTCTATCGAGCACGAGCACACAGCAACCCGCTCAGTGACTCTCATTTCCCTGTGCCGTTATCACCCAGTCATATTGACTATTCCCTCCATTATCCACAGTTCTTTCCCTCGTCTGACAAAGCTGATAGTTGCAAAAAGATTAAGTTTGCCGATATTGGATGTGGTTTTGGAGGGCTGCTCATCAGTCTTTCCACTCTGTTCCCAGAAACATTGATGATTGGTATGGAACTTAGAGATAAAGTGTCCGAGTATGTCAAGGAACGTATTTTATCTTTAAGGGTAGCAAATCCAGGTCAATACCAAAATGTTTCTGTGGTGCGGACTAACTCCATGAAGTACATTCCCAATCACTTTGAGAAAGCACAACTCTCAAAGATGTTTTTCCTGTTTCCCGATCCTCATTTTAAAGAGAAGAACCATCGCCGTCGGGTTATCAGCCCATTCTTACTAGATGAATATGCTTTTGTTCTTGAGGTTGGTGGAATTATATACACAATAACAGATGTGGAGGAACTTGGGGATTGGATGAAATCTTGTTTGGAGAATCACCCATTGTTTGAACCTTTGACCGAGAAAGAACTTGAAGTAGATTCGGCTGTTAAGCTTTTAAGCTCTGCTACTGAAGAAGGCCAAAAGGTTGCTAGAAATGAGGGACAAACTTTCCAGGCTGTATACAGACGCATTGCAGCATCTGATCAAATATCCTAGATTTTAGTTGCTTAATCTAATGTGCTGGGAATGCAAAAATTTGTTGTTACAGAAGAATCCTATGTTCTGTCTTTTTTTATTTTCTATATATGTACTTACTTTCATGTTGAATAGAACCTATTCAATATTGAAAACAAAATTATCATGGAGAGAGTAGTTCAGGATTCAACCTATTTGATTTGTTGCCGGTGACAATTTTGGTTCATTAATATTTGCCATCAATATGATTATTCACTTTTGCAATGTTAACGCCTTATGAATTTCCATTGGTTAAGGCAATTAGAATGGAAAGAAGCCTCATGGAAGCTAAAAGGAATTTTTATTCTTTCATTCATTTGTTTATTCCTTAATCAACTACTTGTTTGTTTGCCTTCTGTTTATCACTGTACTATTTCCTACAACATTTTAATATTTCTTCCACCTGCCTGTGGCTTCTGGTGAATCTAAGCTGTGTATTAGACTATTAGGTATCTGATAAATGTTATCGGTAATCAGCTCATTGCTATGCTAGTACAATCATCCTTATTGCTATGCTAGTTTAATTGTTTTTGAAAGCAACAGCCAAAGACATTTAGTTAGCAATTTTCGTTAAAAGAAAATCAGGCACCAAAACTCAATCCTTTTACGGTTTATCTGGTTCCATTCTGCAGAGTGGAGTGGTTAACGTTATTAGCCCATAAATGGGTATATCAATATATCATTGCAATATTACTTTGCGGGGAAGCTTTAGTACATATTTGGTATCACAATGAGTTTATGGAAATTATGGTGAAGGTTTAGCTTTTGCAAAATCAGTGTAATTTCGGTAAATCCACCATGGTTCCAACCACATTTAGTTTTATTAAGGTGAATATCAAATTATCAATCAGTGTTGATATTTTCTATTGGGTGATTGCATGTTTATGTGGTTATCCTGATTCTTGGTGTGATTGGTTTTCTAATTCTATTTGTAAGGGTATGTCATGACTATGTGTCATATGTTGTAGTGTATAATTAATTAATTATGCGTTCAAGCATTAAGTGTTAAACGTTGTTTGATTGCTTTTGTTCAGTATGTGTATTTGTTGTAATATATTTGTGGTTTTCAATTAAAAGTTTGCTATATCATCTCTGTTGCTAAACTCTCTTTGTTGCTACACCCTTTTTACGTTGATGCATGTCATATACATTAATCCAATCCCATCTTAATTCATCTTTGATATATAATTAATATTATCAATTTGAGGTTTTATTAATTTTCGAGTACTATTAAGTATTAAGCCATCTAAATAATTGGTTAGTCGTATGTTTTGGAAAACACTCAAAATAAAAAGGCAGGTTAATTTTGTTTTTCATGATTTTTCTTCAATATCCAACGGTAATGAACAGTAAAATTATCAAAAGGTTAGATGGTGGAACACACTTAAAGTATTTTACTCATTGACCAACGGTCATGAACAGTAACAATAACAGTAACTGTAACTGACACTTACAAAATCCATTCTATAAATACTTCACCTTCATTCATAGTTTTCATATCATTCTCGTAATATTTATCAATACTTTCAAAATGGCCAAACGTTTTCTTATATGCATCACTCTACTTGTCATTGTTTTGTTCCTTATTAGTATTATCAATATGGAAGAATTATGAATAAGTTACGTAGGAATATTATATTTAGCATTTTCCCATTACTAGGCTTAGCTTGAATTATTAACATTTGTTCTGACAGAGACATAGATTAAATCATTGTCATAATTTTTGTAATTGTTGCTACTGAATAAGATGATCTTTTTATGTTTGGTGACAGTTTTGTCGATGTGGGATGCTGACTTGGTTTTTCCGGTTCATGTTGTAATGAAAGACAAAGATTATAATTAACCTTTGAAGTTAGATTGGGAAGATGGTCTAGGATTATAAGTGGACTAACACCTTAATTCATTGTAATTTTCATACTTATTTCGTAATATTTATGTTATGTTATGTCATCTAATGTGTATCCTGATTTCGTAATATTTATGTTATGTTATGTCATCTAATGTGTATCCTGATTTTGTTGTCGCTGTGGTATAATAAATAAATTTCGGTTGTAATTATTCATTTGTGTGATTCAAATTACATTGTTCTTCGATAAAAGATATCTAAATTCATGCGTCGGAACAGGTCACACACTAGTGATCGCACAAATATCCAACGAATTTGGTTATACATTCAAAAATATATTAGTGCTACTCTTGGTAGTTTTTTCACTTTTAACCTTCTTCCGAGCACTTCATAATTTCTGTATCCAAAAATAAAATGTAAAATTGATTAAAAATAAAACTACGCAAAGTTGAATGGAGTTCTCACAGAACATCCAATGCAAAAACGGTTGGTTAAAAAAACAAAGAATGAGCAAAGCGACTTGTATATCAAATAAACAGGGGGAAAAAAAGAATGAGCAACTACAATAAATAACAAATACTGCAGAAGATACATATAAAGCAAAGCTGTGGTCTGTGCAACATAATAATCATTAAAATGGGAGTCATTCGACTACTAAAGGCATTTGGTTTAGGTTGGAATCCTAAAGAAGGGATGGTCAAGGGGTTGGCGAGCACTAGTACGTTCAGCAGAACAATATGTTAATAAGCCATGTAATGTAACAAGTCAGGAGCACTTTTGAGGACTCTACATGACGTGATATAATATCCTGCATAAAGAATAATAATTGGTCATTACAAGTTAAGACACACACACACAAACACATTAATATATTTATTTATTTAGATGAAGCCCGGCAACTACTGATAGGGAAGAACAACTTAAAATAACCAAGCTTCTTCACTGCATTACGCTCTCCCTTGAGACAGCTACTTCAGGCCATCTTAGTCGTCATCCCAATTCCCAGATTGAAATATTTTTCTGCACCTCTGTTACATGTAGTCAACCAGATACATTTTAAAGATGTTACTGCATAAATTTAGCAATGCTCAATTGAAATGAATCAGCTAGTCAATGACTCATATTCAGTTACTTAAGAATAAGATCATCTCACAGGGTCAAAATGCCATGTAGAAACAATGAACTATATGGTTCTGATTATCAAATGCAGTGCAAAATCAACCAGCTCAATAGCACTAGACTTGTGAAAGCACCTGAATTGTGTAAAAAAATGTTAAATACCTTGCTCCAGAAGAAACAAGCAATATAATCTGGCTCCAGGTCAGTGTGGATAAGGCTTAGTTCGTGCATATCTGAAGATGATAAAGCACAAGAAACAAGTTAAAATAACCAGACACGACAAAGATACACTGCATCCAGGGACAAAGTAAGGAAGCTAAGGGAAAGGATTTGGTTGGTTTTAACCAAGAGATAAAAGAATAAAAGTATGAGGAATAATCCAGAGACATTCAACACTCTATAGATAACAAAAGCTGTCGTCCAAATTCAAAAACAAGATCCAAGGGAATGGGCAGTATTTATTTCTCTTTGGAAAATCAAATAAGCTTGGTCCAAGCTTTCCAAAGGAACATTTCTGCTTAGTTCCCAGATCTAAGAATAAACCCCACATGGACATATATACACATACAAATCTATTATGACTAAACTTAGCAAGTCGATTTACTTGCAACATAAGTGGGGATTAATCACCATTCTTCTCTGAATTAAAAGAGAAAGCAGAACAAATTAACATAAAGACAGGTACATATCAGTGTAGAAAAAAAACCTAACCATTTCTTTCTTAAAATTCAAATCATCATATTTGTTTTCACAACAATGCAACTCGTAATCAATTCTATTTCGGATCTATACACAGCTACATATAATAATTAAGATGGAGTAAATACCAGTTACTCCTTAGTAAAAAAACCTACAACCAAATTCTAGCAGGATTTCTCTATAAGTATGTACCGTGATTTTCTCACATCATTCTATACTAGAGGTTGAAGCACGTCAACCTCCAGCGTTGCCGCATCAGATATTCCTTCATGCTTCTAGTTACCGTCATATTCTTTGCTTTGGCAGTCCCAACATTTCCAAACCCGACCAAAGGTGCCTATAGCGCTACCAAAGGCTGAAGTACACAAGAACAGTAACAGTTTACAGTGAATTTTTATCAGCATCTTCTTCTACAGGTTCCATCAAGTCATTAGTTCTAGTTTGATTTAAAGCCAGCCCTTCTAGGATCCAAAAGACCTCTTGTGAAAATGGCTTTGAGTCATCAGATGATACAAATTCTTGAACCACATTGTTGACCTCAATCGAACTACTCCCCGGGGTTTTCTTTATCCTCTTGTTTCTTATGAGTTTCCTAATATTTGATACATATTCCCACTTGCCATGTTCTGCATATATGTTTGCAAGCAAAACATAGTTTCCAGATTCCTCTGGCTCAAGCTCCATTAGTTGTTTCATTGCAATGACAGCAATCTGAAGATTGTGATGAATCCTACACGAGCTTAACAAAGAGTTCCATATCCTTGAATCCGACTTTATTGGCATCTTTGAAATTGTGTCAAGAGCCTGACCAAGGCGTCCCGAACGTCCAAGAAGATCAATAAGGCAACCATAATGCTCAATTTCTGGCTCTATATGATAACCCGCACTCATAACATCAAAATATTTCAACCCCTCATCCCACAAGCCAGTATGAGAGCAAGCCAGCAAAACACCAAGAAAGGTTATCTCATTGGGAGCGACTCGCACCTTCCGCATTTCTTCAAAGAGTTGAATTGCCTCATAACCTTTCCCATGATTAGCTAGCCCTCCAATCATGGTACTCCAAGAAATCACATCCTTCTCAACCAACTGATTAAACAAGTTCCAAGCTTCATCAATGCAACCGCACTTGGCATACATTTCAATCAACGCATTGCATATACCCGTCTTCCGCAAAAACCTATTTTTGTCGGCATACATATGAATCCATTTCCCAACCTCAAGAGCTCCAAGCTGTGCACACGCTGGCAAAACAGCTATAATACTAATCTCATCCGGTTCAATACCCACCATTTGCATCTCTCGAAAAACATCCAATGCATCGCCATAACAACCCATTCTCCCATACCCAGTTATCATAGTCGTCCAAGAGACAATTGTCCTAACAGGCATTTCATCAAACAGTTCCCTTGCACTATTCATCTGCCCCAATATCACATACCCAAATATCAAACTATTCCAAGAAATGACATCTCTATGACCCATTTCCTCAAACACCTTGCACGCATTGGTTAAATCCCCAAATTTCGTATACATATCAATCAAAGCATTCTCCGTTATACAGTGCGAATCAGCACCAAATTTGTAAACTAGCCCATGAACCTGCATACCAAGCCGGTGACACAGAATCCCAGCGCATGATTTAATCACAAAAGGGAACGTGAATTTGTCTGGAAAAACGGAATTTGTTGAATGTGTGAGCATTTGAATGAAGACGGTGATTGCTGAAGAATGGTGGAGATTGTGAGCGTAGGTTCTGATGATAGCGTTGTAGGTGAAGATATTTGGGTGAAGGAGTTGCTTGAAGAGCAAGGTAGCGTAACTCACGTGACCCAAGTTGTCACATGAAACCAACATTTTAGTGACTAAAAAGTTGCTTTGTGAAAGTGAAAGCTTTACGAAGTGAGCATGAATCTTCTTTAGCTGTGTTATTTTGAAGCAGTTTTTCAATGAAGTGATGTAACGGTTTTCGAGTTCTCTTATGAAAATCGTTCCCATTGGAAAGAGCGAGAAGAGCTTTGGGTAGAGATAAACATAAACAACATGTACAACTACAATACATACATGGATGTTTTTAGGGAATGCTTAGCACACTAAATGACCAAGGTCCATTGTCAAAAAAACCAAGACCATTTTATATGAAACTTTGATCAATAATAGAATTAGAAAGTTCAACATCTTTGTTTTGGATACAATTCTGAGCCTATTTATCACTCATCTTTTGACGACCAACCAACTCTGTATCCGATCATTTAAATGTTTCTGTCATAAAAATATAGTCGTCATGATGAAATCTAATAGAATTAGTGTGCTAAAAACATACAGCCCAGTGGATAGTTTTTACCGTAATAATTTTTTCCTGTTAAGAGTCTTATTTTTAATAGGCTTTGTACTTTTTTTTTTTACGTGAGAAAAAGTCTTGGTAAGAATCACCGATGTATTTTTTTTTTTCCAGAAAAGAAAACACGTAAACAAAACATCAATCCCAACTAGGCATAAACAAGAATTAATAAATGTTGCAAAGAATCGATTGCGAATGAACCTTTAAATAATGATGTCCCAGTAGGCCTTGCTTACCAAAGTGCCATCTGAATGATAAAATAATTCAACATTTGGATACATTCTAATTTTTTGGCATTTTGTTCTTGATACTTATTTTACTTTTCACCTTCTCGAGCCTTTTCGAATCTCGGGCAACACAATTCCTCTATCCAATAACTATGTTAAGTGGAGTGGAGTTCTCATACCACCCATCCATTGCAAATACAGTTGGTTGAATAAAACGATCATGATAAATAAATATTTTCTACTCGACTAAACCACTGCAATAAATGATAAATCCATTTAAAGCAAAATTGTAGTCTGTGCAACTGATAATCATTCAAATAACATAGGGCATTTGGCTTCTTAAGTTGGAATCCTAAAGAAGGGATGATCAAGAGCTTGGCGAGCAGTAATGCGTTTGGATGGATCATATGTTAATAAGCCATACAACAAATCAGTTAATGAGGACCTTGACGACTCAACATGACGTGATATAATATCCTGCATAAAGAATAATAATCAGTCATTACAAGTTAAAATTCACACAATCTAATAGATTTATTAAAATAAGCCCAAAAACTACTGATATAGAAGAAGAAATAAAACAAACCTTAAGATCACCAAGCTTCTTCACTGCATTTATGCTCTCCCTTGAAACAGCTCCTTCGGGCCATCTTAGTCGTGGTCCACGCTTAAAATATTTTTCCGTACCCCTGCAAGATATTGTGAAGAAAATATATTTAAAATATGTTACTACACAAATTTACTGCACTCAATTATAATATTTAATCACCTGGTCAATGATTCATAACTTACAAGACACTAAATATATCTCAAAACAGTTAATTTAATGAAAAGAGAAATTAGAGACCATGCTGAAAATCTATTACATACTTAGACCTTTGAACCATATGCTCTGGTAGAGGTCCCAAAACTCTCTCCATCATTGCCAGGTGCTCCAAATTTTCGTGAGTCTGAAACAACGCTCCTCCCTGGCAAAAGTACCACAGTTAGAATGCTAAAACCAGCTGTTCCAGATTCAAAACATGACTACATCTTGATAGACGGAAAACCAACCGTGCATAACTCAATGAGAATGCATCCAACACTCCACAAATCACACGGAGATGACCACCCTAGACCTGGAATGTCATTTTAGATTTCGCATAAATTATATGATAAACCCAACAGTTTTACTAATTTCACAGCCATCAACAAGAAATAGATTTGGCATTTCTATATTATTTTCATAACATCAATATTAGAGAAGAACAAAACAGCCACCAAGTGTATAAGAAAAAATTAAAAATAATTGGGTATCCATCATGAGAGCACAATCAAAATTGGAAATCGGAAAAATGTCGGTCATTACAGTACAAAGGCTCCGAACAACGAATATAGTGAAGATCAAAGATCTAGGATAATATAAGATAAGCTGGGAAATGGTCGCTGGGATATTTAACCAGAGATGTGATGCAGCTACTGGAAACATTTTTAACAGGTCAAAGTATTCCTCATTATCATTTACTATTTTCATCGTCAAGAACGACATTTACTCTGGACAAAGAAACAGACAAACAAGTAAAGCAACCACATTGTGACCAACCAAAAACATATTTCGTTACCTAAGATAACCTCTGGGGCTCTATAATGCCTTGTAGAAACAATGGAGCTATGGCTCTGATTTGCAAATGCAGTACTACCAAAATCAATCAGCTTAATCGCACTAGACTTAGGCAAGCACCTAAATTGTGTTTCATCTGACATAACCCTCTGTACCAATCAAGTAATTTTCATTAAATATATTAATATAACGAATCGACAAATGTAGTTATTTTTTATCTGAAAATGCCAAGTACCTTACAACTAGGAAGCTTTACATAGTCAGAAGAAACAAGAAGTATATTTTCTGGCTTCAGGTCGGTGTGGATTAGGCGTAGTTCATGCATATCTGAATATGACAACGCACAAGAGACATATTAAAGTAAGCACACACAACAAAGATACACTGCATCCTGGGACAAACTAAGCAAGCTAAGGGAAAAGATGATGTTGATTTATAACCAAGAGATATAATAATAAAACATGATGAATAAACGCTTGAAGTCAAGAATAATCCACAGACATGCTACAGATTCCAAAAGCTGTCGTCCAAATTCACGAACAAGATCCACAGGGAATGGGCAGTATTTATTTCTCTTTAGAAAATCAAATAAGCTTGGTCCAAGCTTCTCAAAGACCTGATAACACCATTAAAATGCGTTGAAAGGAATGTTTCCACTCAGTTTCCAGATCTATGAATAAAGCCCACATGGACATGCGTGTACATAATAATCTATTATAGCTGAACTTATCGAGTCAACAAAATTGCAACATAAATTGGGATAAATCACCTATACTTCCTGACCTAAAAAAACAAGCAGCACAAAAGAACAAGAAGCCTATGTGGCGGTGGAGAACATAACTAGCTAATTTATTTAAAAATAATCCCAATCATGAATCATGACATCCATTTTCAAAATAATACAAAACTAACCCCTACCCCACAACCCGGCATTATATGGGTCTTCAACTCAGCTCAGGAACAAATTTTATCAAAACAAACTAACTGGATATGGTAAATGAGGAAAACATTTTGATGAAAAAATATAACAAGACTACTTACAATGCATATGTGATTCCGGTAGTCGAACCAATTCAGGATCTGTACACAGCTGCAAATAATAATATTTATATTAGTCATCTCTTAATATATAAAAATCAGTAACCAAACTCTAGCAGGTATCCTTTCCAAAAAAAAACTCTAGCAGGTATTATATATATTATTGTACCGTGAGCATCCCACATCACTCTTCACAAGACGTTCAAGCACATCAACCTCGATCATTGCTGCATCACGATACTTCTTGATGCTTCTGATTACCTTGATAGCTACATAATCTCTGGTTTGACGATCCCAACATTCCAAAACTCGACCGAAGGTGCCTACAGCACTAGCAACATGCTGAATGACACAAGCAGAGTCAAATAAAAATTTAAACTTGTATTCAGAGAGCACTTGACCGCTAACCTTCACCCATTTTGCTGAGAATTTTATCTGTCAATATTCAATGAAGAAAAAGAAGTTCAAACCACCACACCTTTCATAAACACCAAATTGAAGAGAGAGAAAAAAAACAACAAACAAACAAACTAGGCTTAATTACACTTTTGGTCCCCCTATTTTATTAAACTAACGAAAATAGTCCTTCTATTTTCACATTTGTTGCAATTTTGGCCCCACCTCATGTTTTTCGCCCTACAAATTGTGGATTTTGGAATCCAAAAAGGTGAGTTTAGGTATCAAAAATTATATTGTCTTAAGATTCAACATTGGGGCAGCGCTAAAAATCACCATTTTTGAGAGCAATAAACATGGGTTGGGATCAAAATTGCAACGAACAAATATTTTAAAAATGGG
>Ga0315915_1002503_pt1 | contig 23182 bp, 15 predicted proteins | sample MpolbnodulesMG_FD_207738 | JGI IMG/M metagenome (GOLD analysis project Ga0315915, IMG submission 207738) | Medicago polymorpha root nodule microbial communities from Los Angeles, California, United States - branched nodules | ecosystem: Host-associated > Plants > Roots > Nodule | place: USA...
TCCAATGGGTAGGGAGGCAGCTAAAAAAAAAGGTAAAAAGAAAAGCAAGGACGCTGCCTTGGGGGAGGTGAAAAAGGAGTGGGTTGAATTCAAAGAATTAAAGGAGCAGAAGATTGGACAATTGAAAGAGTTAACCTTGGTGAAACAAGAGAAAAACAAATTGATGAAAGAAAAGACTGAAGCTAAGAAAATGAAAATATATCTAAAGTTAAGTTCCGATGAGCATCTCGATGACCGTAAGAAAGAGTTGTTGGAAAAGTTGGAGCGTGAGCTGTTTGGAAATTAATTTCAATCAAATATTTGTTTGTATTCGGTCAAAATTGTCAGTGTTGTCTAGTCTCCAGTGTTTGCTTTAATAATTGTCAGTGTTGTCTAGTCCTCAGTGATTGCATTTTTATCCCCATTGATAGTCCCCAGTGTTGTCTAGTCCCCCGTGACTTATTTCACATATTATTTGCTTTAATAATTATCCCCACTGTGTGCCCATTATTTCACATACTATTTACTTTAACAATTATCCCCACTGTTTGCTTTAATACAATACAATAACTTATTTCGAATCCGTCAGTGTACTTATATATAGGGACTCATATCTACTTCCAATTTCACAAATCTCATTTATATCTACTTCCAATATCACAAAGAACTATTCAATTTACTTCCAAAAAATTATCAATGGATCCTTTTGATATCGAAGCCTACAAACAAAAACGTGATATTGAAGACACTTATATCGTCAACTGATTTATTCAGCGTCGAAAAAAAATAGAGGAAGATAGTGCATCTCGTAGTAGAAAATATTTCAATAGAGATCATGTAGCGGCAAACCAAAGACTAATTGACGACTACTTTGCCAATGAGCCTACATATGACGATGCAATGTTTCGTCGTCGGTACCGGATGCAAAAACACGTTTTTCTTCAAATCGTTTGAGACCTTTCAAGTAGTGATAACTACTTCACCCAGCGAGTTGATGCCGCCAACAAAGAAGGTATATCACCCTTAGCAAAATGTACCACAACAATGCGAATGTTAGCATATGGTGTGGCAGCAGACGCGGTCGATGAATATATCAAAATAGGAGGTACTACAACATTGGAGTGCTTACGTAGATTCTGTAAAGGAATCATACGATTGTATGAGCAAATGTACCTGAGAGCACCAACCCAAGCATGCACTGGGAGTGGAAAAATTGTCCTAAAGCATGGGAAGGTCAATTTACCGAGGGGGATAAGGGAACCACCGCAGTTATTCTTGAAGCAGTTGCATCTCATGATCTATGAATCTGACATGCCTTTTTTTGGATGTCTAGGAACATTGAATGATATAAACGTTCTAGACCGGTCACCAGTGTTTGATGATGTGGAACAGGGAAATGCTCCAAGGGTGAATTTCTTTGTGAATCAACGTCCCTAAAATATGGCATACTATCTAGCTGATGGTATCTACCCTTCTTATCCAACTTTCGTCAAATCAATTAGACTTCCTCAAAGTGAACCCGATAAGTTATTTGCAAAAGATCAGGAGGGATGTCGGAAGGACATCGAACGTGCATTTGGAGTGCTTCAAGCTCGATTTAAAATCATCTGTGAACCAGCTCGCTTGTGGGACATAGTCGATTTGGGTATCATCATGAGGTCATGCATCATATTACATAATATGATTGTTGAGGATGAACGAGATACATATGCTCAACGTTGGACCGATTTTGAGCAATCTGAGGAAAGTGGATCTAGTACACCGCAACCATAATCGACTGAGGTGTTACCCACTTTTGCAAGTCATGTGCGTGCTAGATCCGAGTTGCGTGATCCAAATGTTCATCACGAATTGCAAGCAGATCTAGTGAAGCACATATGGACAAAGTTTGGAATGTTTCGTGATTGAAGATGATTTGTATCGTACTAAATAAATTACTTGTGTGTTGGGTGCTTGTTTGTTGTCTTGCATTTTAAGCTATTTGTGTGCCGCATGTTTAGTTTGTTGTATTGCATTTTAAGTTAAGAAAATAAAAATAAATTATTTAAATAAATTTTGTTTTTTCAAAAAAATAAAATAAAATTGTTAAGTGTTTTTTTATTTTAATTTAATTATAATCGATAATTGTAATTTTATGTAATTATAAAAACTAAAATATAAAATTAAATAAGAATAAGAAATAAAAGGTGGTGGGGTAGAGTGTTGAATGAAAAAACCATTGGAGAGGGTAAAAGTTGAATGAGTGTTGAATTAAGAGAGAAAAATGATGTGGAGTGTGGGAATTGAAAAGGTGGGTGTTGAGTGTTGTTGAATGTTATTAACCATTGTAAATGGTCTTATAGGTGGATTGGTGTATCAGCGGTTGTTCCGTTTTATGTGCTGGATCATTTTAATCAATTCACTTTCAGTGGTGGTATCTTTAAGGTGCGCCGCTCTATTATTCAGGTCATCTGGTTTACTACAGTGTGGGAAATCTGGAAGGAAAGAAATAACAGGCAATTCAATGATAAAGTTAGCTCAGTTACTCAGGTGGTAGAAAAGATTAAGTCTCTTGCTTTTACGAGGTTGAAGGTGAAATTTGTTTCTCTTCCCTTCAATTACCACAGGTGGTGGCTTAGTCCATTTGCCATTTTGAGAATAGGGTAATGTTATTTCTTATCATGTTTTAATCATGTACAGGGTCCCTTTGTAAATATTATTTTGACTTTGTTGTCTCCTCATTAGTACATCTTGTGCTAAGGAAGACATTTTTTTAGGTAATATATTTCATTTTAGCCTCTTAAAAAAAACAAATACACATCCATTGCCTCTTAAGGAAGACATTTTTTTAGGTAATATATTTCATTTTAGCCTCTTTTGATTATAGGTCTATTTTGCGAGATTTTATACAATTTTGTGTCGGTTTTAGGTTTCGGTTGATTCAAATTCCTGCAAAGTGGTGTAGTAGCCCACCCAAAAATTTAAATAATTCAATTATAGGTCTATTTTGCGAGATTTTATACAATTTTATGTCGGTTGATCCAAAGTCCCGCAAAGTGGTGTTGTGGCCCATCCGAAAAATTTAAATAATTCAATTATAGGTCTATTTTGCGAGGCTTTAAACAATTTTTCAACAGTTAATTTTAGTGGCCCACCCTAACTTTTTTTCCTGGCTCCGCCACTGTGTGAGCGCATTCAGATGAGAAGTGATGCGAGTTAAAAAACAAAATATTGAATGACCAAGAGTTCAATGGTACTTGTGACAAAACTATTATATTTTGCAATACATTTTTTCTATTGAATATATTTTTTTTACAATTGTATTGTTTAAAAGTTTTTATAACTCTTAGTGACGTACAAATGGTGTAATGGTGTAAATATTTTATAAGTATAAAAGACTAATTTGACATACAAATAAAAATAGATAGAAAGATAAAGTTGGGAAAAAAATGTATATTTTTTTATCCCTGTAAATAAAGATATAATTTTTTCTTTGTCCCTATAAAAATATTTTCTTTTTTGGTCATTGCTAATAAGTCAATCTTGTTTATTTTTTTTATCATTATTGTTTTGTTTTGGTTTATGTAAAATTTAGTCATAAGTGACATAAATGAGTGTGTTAGGTTCAACTTAAACTAATTAAATTGACACACAAGCAAAAATTAAAAACAAAAGTGAAAGAAAAAAACTAAGATCATAAACATAATTTATTTTGAGAGGATCATAACATTAATTTATTGTAAAGCATAAATAAGTTGCAGTACATCCATTCTAAGCTGTAACATCCAAATATTTCATGAAGTGAGTTTCATTGTAGTTGACAGCAGCAGGAGGTGTATTCCCTGGGCACCCAGGCACATTACAGGGTGCACCATCCTCCATTACACAAACACATGTTGCGTATAATGTTCCAGCACCGCCTTGATGACAATAGTACTTGACATGACCTACGCCGGTATAACATGCTTGACAAGTTACTTTGCATTTATTTATATCAGGAGAGCCACCTCCAATCCTTGTTAGCGTGCATGATTTCACCTCAAACATTACTGTAAAATTAATAACAATTTTTAAAATATTCTTTGACCAAAATATGCAAAGTACAACATAAAACATGACATGCAGTACCCTTTTCTTGAGATTTTGTTTAACTCTATTAAAATTCTACGTGGTTTTCAATGTCTTCATTTATAAAAATCAAATTTAATAGATTTCTTAGGGGAAACCGTGTAAGAATAAAATGTAGGTCGTCTAATATGCACTAACAAAATAGTATTGGAATTACGAAAGAAAAAGTACCTGAAGTGAATACAAGAAGGCCAAGGATTAGAGTAGTTGATAGTGATTGGGCCATTTGTTCTTCTACTTGACACTAGTAAATAAATTTGGAATGGCTACAAGTGTGATTTGTATGGACTGAAACTGAAATAGGTCATGGCTTTTATATTCAACAAAATAGTCTAAATAGTTAATTCTTTACAAAAAAGTCTAAATAGTCAATGTTAAACCGTGCTTGCTTATAGAACATTGACTAAAGTCCCTAAAAAAAAGAACATTGACTAATTAGTGTGTGAAATCAATATCAGAGTTCAAATATTGACATATTTGTAATAGACAAATGATAAAACAATAATTAAGGTCAAAAAGAAAAATATGAAATGCTTTTCATTATGATAGTGTATATGCACGCTGATATTATTTTTTTTTGTCTTTTATCCATTAAGAATTAATATTACCTTTTGTGAATGGATTAAAAAAATATATACTCCCTCCGTCCCTTAGTAAATGAGTCTTTTATAAAAAAAATATTGTCCTAAAATAACCGACTCATTTCACTTTTCAGTACAATATTAATTAATTTTTTTCAATTACAACTTTAATTAATATTACTTTCATCACTCTCAATTCAATATATTCAACTTTACATTTATGATAATGGTAAATGCACTAATACTTGACAAGAACACTTAAAACAGTTTTTGTCTCTCTTTCATTAATACATTTTTCTTAATAAATGTGAAATTAACTAAATGCTCACTTAAATTGGGACGGAGGGAGTACCATTTTCAACTATTTCTTTGTTTAGGTATGATCATACCTAGATGTGTTCACAGTGCAGTTTAGATTATCTTTAAGGCAAAATGTCATCTGATCCAAAATAAAAATTACATGCGGTTCGGTTTGGATAATTATTCTAAAAAAATATGAACCGATCTGATCCAAATATATGCAGTTTAATTTGGATCGATTATTGGATATCCAAAATGCAAAATATTTTTTTATTTACTTTTTTTAAAAAAAATATATTTTTTATAAATATTAATATTACACAAACATAGTAAAATAATAGATTTGATGCAAAGTATATTAAAAAAAATTAAAATTACGGTATGAAAATTATCAATATTATAAAAACATATGAAGTAGTAATTAATAATATAGATTAAATTACTCCAATATATAAGATTAAAAACCAATGAGCAACATAGTAATGCGATAAATAAATCTAATAAAAGAATAAATGAGTATTAATATTTACTTTTGCGGTTCGGTTCGGCTTTAAAAAGGTGATCCGAAATTTGATCGTAGCGATTTTTACAAAACAACATCCAAGCATATAAAAAATATTCGATTTTTTGGATCGATTTGTGGTTTTATTTTGGATCGGTTTGAATTTGAACATCCATAATCATACCAACACTAAAACATTAGATCCCATCAGAACTCTACAGTTAAACGTGTTCGGGCGATAATAGTACTAGAATAGGTGACCTCCTCAAAAGTCCTTGTGTTACACCTCTTTAAAAAAAAATATCCCAAAAAAAATTATTTTCTTTTGTTTTCAATTTTTTTGTTTATTTTGATTTTTTTCTTTAAGGAGATAGATGCTTTCATATCATTTATTTATTGACCAAATTTTGTATGGTTAAAAATATTTTAACTTCTGCTTAAACATTTATTTACCAAATGATTTATTTTCTTTTCTCTCCCTCTCTCCGTTTTCTCCTTCTCAAACTCTTGTTGCTGGTATTTTTATTCTTCTTGATCTACTAAAGTAAGGTGATTTAGAGTCAATTTTAACCCAAAATCATCCTTCTATTTTATTTTCTTTTAGTTAAATGAGTGATTTTCACATATATTTTTTTTTATCTATTTTCATTTGTTGTTGTGATTTTGTCAACTTAGTACGTTGTTGTTTGTTTTGATTTCCAGTCTATATAGAATGTGTGTTTTATTTTTCGTCTTATAGTGCAGTGTTTATTTGATTCAAGTTGAAAGATTAACTTTGATTAAGTGTAAAATCAATCAATGAATTTGATGTCGTCAACGTTGTAGATCTGAAGACATAGATATTCGGGAAACTTGAATATAATTCTATTATCAGGAATATGTACTTTGTCATTTTATGATATTAACGCGAATGTTGTGAATCTGGTCGAAGATTCATCCCTTTTGTTTATATCGACTTTAAACTTGTATTGTATATATTTTTTTAGGCAAATGGAAAAGAATATTAATTAAAAAGAAAAAGATACAAGGACCAGTGACATTAGACCTAAACTAGGTACAACTTAAGCGAAATACATCGATAAAATAGACTAAGTGGACCAATCCTAATCTATCATCACGGCCGCAACCTAGCGAATCTGCGTATAGACGCAAAACAAAGTTACAAAAAAGGAACCAAAATACCATCATGAGCTGCTAAGACTGTAAATATTTTTTGAGACATTATCAAATTCAATGTTATGACAAGTCACTTTTACATTATTAAATCCACAACCTATCTAAACATCAACTGATCTAGGGCATAACATGAGATAATGGACAATGGTCTCATGCCTATTAATGACACGACGGAAAAAGGCATTGCTCGCACTTTTTTAAATCAAATAATCATTTTCGGATTGCACATCGGAGAAAGCATTAATTATAGAATTAAACCAAAGCTTATATTGAATAATATATTGTATACAACTAGTCATATAATTGATAATATATTGAAATCCTATCCACGTACATCTAATCCGAAACGCAAAGAGAGATTGGTTACCCATGAGTGAAGAGAGAAGAAGAATGGCGAAGGAGGAACATCAAAAAGCTTGAATCCAAGCTCTAATAAACTCCAACAGTGATACACAACTTGTCACACTCCCTCCCTATCTCTCTAAAATGAGACTTAAGTATCAAAAGTATATTTAAAATTCTAATTACAATCTTATCTACACAAGTACAAAAAGTGCAGGTTCGCTCTCGAGGTTTTTTCAAGTGGGGGAAAAAGCAGAGTTGATCTTCAAAAGTCATTATATCGCCTTGCTTTGTGGGACGAAGTGTTGCTTGCTCAACGAGTGTGATTTAGCCTTTCTCCATAGAACTCTATGGAATTGCTTGCCTAGCAAAGGTCCTCGCCCATAAATCCTTAAAACTCTCTAACTTGACTCGTCTTCATCTCGCATGAGCTCGCCTAGCAAAATTACTTGTGTCCATATTCTTTGTTTTATCGTAACCATGTCTCGAACCTACAAAACTAATGGAAAATAATTGGGGGCGGGGGGGAGGGGTGTTATATAGCTTACTTACTAAACAAGTTAATAACTACTAATGAAAATAACATGATTTTGACACTTGTCAATGATGAGTGTTTGTCAATATCTTTCTTATTCGATGTAGAAGATGCAACAAGATTGATAGAAGGTGTAGCCATTTTGTGAAAATGCTCAAGTCAAACTTTATGGCATAATAGAAGAGTCTTGACTTCTTCAATGTTGACAAGTCCAAATTTTCAACTTATTAACAAGATCAGATTCATATTGTTGAGGTAATCCCTCAAAAACAACATCAATACTCTTGGAAGATGAAATAATTTACCAATTATTGAATTGAGTCAACCGTAGTCTGAATTTTGAGAAGAAACTCTAAAATAATGGAATTTTCGACCTTTGGTTGCATAATTGAGATCGAAGGTAACACAACTTTGCATTGACATGAGTTTGAAAGTAAGCATGGATCTTAGCCCAAAGTTTTTTCGTTTTCCCTCTCTAATTTTCCTTAGAGTGTTTAGATAAGGTAATTGAGAAATTTTAAAGAATTTAGAATTCTAGGCAATTTAAATGATTCAATTAAATTATTTTGTTTGAATGGAGTAATAAAAAAATTATTGTCATCATTTTTGAGCAACTTTTATAACTTTTAATCTTTTTGGGCCAAATTTGAAAAATGAAATTAGGGGTCAATTTGTAATTTTAAATTTTTTTGAGGGGTCAAATTACTTATTTTTGGAAAAATATTGGGGTGAAATTGAAAAATTTGAGGACCAAAATGCAAAATTTGTAAAATTATAACAATGAAGAATTTTAAAATTCTTAACTTTTAGATGTCATTTGAAATTCTCTAAATTTAACTTGAAAAAAATACTTTATAAATTTTCATCATTTTAAAATTCTTCAAATTATCTATGTATAAATTATTTTTGTATGATACACAAAAAGAGTTATCTGTGTATCCTAAATTTCATCCACAACTTGGTTATAACTTTTAAATTTTTTGAAAAGAATTTGTGATTGATTTATGAAAAGTTTATCTAAAGTGGATCAAAATTTTGGAAATAATAAAATTACAATAAAGAAAGTTAGGTGATGTGAAAGTAAAAGAAAAGCAGATAAAAGGATAAGCGGTTGAAACGCGGCGAAGTAGTGAAGCTTTGTGTGGCGTGAGATTCATTCCTTAGATCGAGAAGAAGAAGAAGAAGAAGAAGAAGAGGAGATGGAGATGACAGCACAACAACTGAGCGAATACAACGGAACAGACCCATCGAAGCCCATCTACGTGGCGGTGAAGGGTCGCGTTTTCGATGTCACCACCGGTAAATCGTTCTACGGTCCAGGTGGAGCCTACGCCATGTTCGCCGGCAAAGACGCTAGCAGAGCACTTGCAAAGATGAGCAAGAACGAAGAAGATATAACCTCGTCGCTCGATGGACTTACCGAGAAAGAGATCGGGGTTCTGAATGATTGGGAAACCAAGTTTGTAGCTAAGTACCCTGTTGTTGCCACCATCATTAGCTAATTAATTCAACTCTCTTTATCTATCATCATATTCTGAAGTATGTTTGTGTTGTAACTGTATGAATCTGTTGATGCTGATGAATTCAGTCCTGTCCCCTTTGTCCCAATAATAAATTGAACTTTTCATTTCTAGAAAGGGGGATTTAGTGTTAAATCAATCAATAAATTAAATTAACATTGGTGTGATCTGTGATTGTTTTGGATTGATTAAATTAATGTATACAAGGAATTCAGAGATACTGGATTATGTCTTTGTTGTAGGTTATTGAATAGTGCACGGATATGATGAAAGCTCCAAAAGGATTTGATACAAGGATCTCTCTCTTTTGTGTGTGCGCACAAATCTGTGTTCTATACTTCTGTAGTTCTGTTACACTATTTTCTTTTCAACAAAAATATTTTCCAAATACAAGTCAAATATAAGATTAGATTACATCAATACATGATTAATTTTGTATTTTACAAAAAACTGTGTAACATGCCAGGACCAAGAGTCAATAGACTAATCATTCATGGTAATAATTAAGCGATGCTCCAGTAAACATTTTTTTTGTAAAATTGAATTAACTGGATTAATCTGCCTGTTTATGACTAAGTTGTAATGCTTATTAGCATCGATCATATGATGGCTCAACTTAGAGTGAACTTCTTCAAAACCTCTTATTTAGATCCGGGCCATGTTTTGCCAATTAGTATGTTGACATGACTTTAAGAGTATCTTCAATGCTAACCAACAAAAACAGTGATGGCGATATTACATGTTAACTGTCTGAGTAGCATCCATTTACACATCAATGTGGTCTTCACGTCACATGATGCAGTTTTGAAGACCAAATAACCTCTCTTTTCTCTCACCAACTCCTCTCTAAATATTGATATTTGACAAAATGGAAAAATATTAAGTTGATAACCAAATATCTCTGCTTCTTGGACACTTATTAAGTGGGAAATTACTGCACACTCACTACCAATTCAAATTGATAAGATTTCAGTTCCTTTCACAATAGATTGTGATTATATATATCCCCGATATGAGGATAATCAAAAAAGTAAAAACCAATTTAGTAAACATCACAAAAATTTAAGGGTGAAAACAACATAATGACATAGATCCAAAATAAAGACTCTATACAATTGTATGTTTGACTTCCTTGAAAGCTTTGCTCTAACAAATTCATTTGATGTCAATATTTTCATTCATGTTCAACAACACATATATGACACTTTTTTGTCTAATATTCAGAGTATCTCATTTGCCAGGTTGTTTGATTAAATGTTAGATCCATTTTGAGATAATAAGCATGTGGATTAGCCTTCATGTCTGGGGAGAGGAGAAGAATGTGCGTTGTTGAGGAATCCAACCACAATATTCATTGAGCCTACACTATAGTGCATGAATGATCCAAGTTATGCCATGGAATTCCAGATTATGAGGCAACATATACTTGACAATGATGAAAGTTGTGCTCGTTGGTCCAAACCTATACTCAATTATTTTATTTTATTTTATTTTCAAATCTTCACCGGACTTTCAAATGTAACACTGATGCGTCGTTTTTAAAGAGCTGGAGAGAACGTGGCTGGAATTGGAATGTGTATCCGCAATGATCATGAATATTTTGTTAAGCGAAATCTCTTAAACATGTTCGCGGAGTGGAGGCTTAGAGTTTGCTTCAAGCTATAAATTGGGTTGGGAGAGCAGGGTATATATCCGATGATATCATTTTTTAGCTTGATTTTAAAATAGTCGTGTGGTTTTAATCAAGTTCAGAATAATGCTTCTGAATTTGAATCCTCAATAGAGGACTGTTAAATGTAAAAGGTCCAAGTCTCTTGTGTTCTAACTCTGGATAAATTTGTTAGAAGGCAGACAAGTCTTCGGAGTTAGTGCGAAGTGTCTCCCAAATATTAAAATGAGTTTTACTGTTTTGGTCATTGTTGCAGCTTATGTCAACTTACCAGCGTCTTTATCTGTCAATTGTCAACGTTAACAAAACACAGAAAACAGTTACATTTCCAGATAGAAAGAAACAAGACAAAATAAGTATGGTTTTATCGGTATATTTCCTTTCAGAGTAAAACAGTTAAACAGTTATTCTTTCTTGCACAGGGAAACATGAAATAAAATATAAAAGGAGAAAAAATCAGATCGTATCAAATCTAATCTACAAGAGCTGCACGCACGATACACTTTGGGCTTTACAATAAGCAAAAGATATCAAATAATCTAAATAATAATTATCTATTTTATAACAACCGAATGAGAATCAATAAAAGGAATAAATAAATAAATAAGGAGATAAGAACAAAATCGAAGAGAGAGAAAATGACAATGTTGTGTTTTCAGTTTCATTCAATTTCATTCCTTATCAATTCTCTTTTGCTTCTTCATTTTCTATCATTTGCTCTTCCTCTGCTCAGGTACGCATGCTTATTTATTTTACTTCTGCTCCTGTTTTTGTTATCTAATCCTTTTCAATCATCGTCACTCTCATTTTCTTGATTTTTAATTTAACTTTATTGCTATCTTTATCATTCTAATCCTTCTTGATTCGTTAACTCCTCGATTTCTTCATAGTATAAATCTTGTTTTTCTTTTAAAGGTAATCTTGATTTTCATGCAAAATAATCTTGATATTTCATTTGATAGTGAAAACAGTTAGCAATGGGAATATATCTCAGCACTCCCAAAACTGAAAAGTTTTCTGAAGACGGCGAAAATGACCGTCTTAGATATGGTTTATCATCAATGCAAGGCTGGCGTGCATCAATGGAAGATGCTGTGAGTAACTCTATTCAAACAATTTTTTTATAAATTGATTAAGGTTTCTTGATTAGTTTTATGATGCAGTGAGTAACTATGGACTGTTGAATAATATATCGTATTTCTCGATAAGTTTTATAAATTGATTAAGGTTTCTTGATTTGAGGCTCCTTCGACATTTCTACTGGTATTGTTTTAGTATGTGAGGATTGTGGTATATTTGTTGATTTTGGGCTCTGTGTAATGGGCCTGACTTATCATTCTGGTTGAGAGATATTGATGTTATCAGGGTAACCGGAAAAATATGATTTTATCTTTTGCTTCATTGTTTGAAAAGATTCAATGGTTGATCTAGTGATTTGCAATTTTAGGAGTTTATGTGGATGCCATCAATTATGCTTTTAAGTTTGTATTCATGTTTTGATTCATTCAATTGATTTTGCTCGACTGAGATTGATTTTGTCTAGTCCATTGATATGCTGATGATGTTTTAACTTTCCTTTCGTTTGTTAGTATGCTGCATATACTAATCTGGATGGCTCTACTTCATGTTTTGGTGTTTATGATGGTCATTCCACTCCATTAGTATGCTGATGATTTTTCACTTTCTTTTCGTTTGTTAGCATGCTGCATATACTGATCTGGACAAGTCTACTTCATTTTTTGGCGTTTATGATGGTCATGGAGGTAAGATTTGAAAATGTTTGGCTACTTAAATTGATGGCAGAATGCCACTTTCATTACTTTGTTTCAAATTCCAAATGTCTTCTTTCCACTGTGAAAAGTGCATAACCTTAAGGGTGTGATTAGATTGTTAGTGTGAGATGGAATGGAATAGGCTAGTAGTTTTTAAAACACATGTTAATATCATTCCATCCATACCACCAATCCAAACATACCCTACACTTGCAACTTTTGCAAATAGGCATCTTTAACTTTAGTTTCATTCCAATTAGTCCTTAAATAATTGGGATACAGATCCCAATAATCATCTCAAAATGTCTACTTTGTAATCAAAGCTGTATTATGAATGCTTACTGAATCCAAAATTTTCAGGTAAGGTGGTTGCAAAGTTTTGTGCTAAGTTTCTTCACCAACAGATGCTAAAAAATGAAGCATACTTAGTTGGAGATATAGGAACCTCTCTTCAACAAGCTTTTTTAAGGTAGATGAAAAAGGAGTGTCATGTCTATGCTTAATAGCAGTTCCTCTGCCTGTATTCTGTAAATAAGTGACAATTGGTTTCATGTTTGGCAGAAGTTGAATTTTTGTGCTGTTCAAAACCTTCCATTTGGATCATAAGTTAAAACCTTCGTTTTGTATATCTTATTCTACATCATTTTCTCTTTAATATACAAAGAAACATAGTTGACTAGTCTCACTTAAAGTTACTTAAGTATGTTTCATGCATGAACCAATCGGGAGTATGGAAAAACTATACATATCTTTTTTCTAATGAGAAGCTGTAGCCTATTTGTTAGTTACTGATCATGGTGTTGCATATTCTTCAATTTATTTTGTTCCAGAACTAACATCACAGAGTAGACATGAAGTGTGACATTATATCTTTTGTCTCCTGTTGTAATTGATACAGAAGGAAAAAGTTCTGGTGGTTCCTAGTGCATAATGCTCTGTCTCCCCCTCTAAACTAAAATATGAAAAGAAACTTAGTTATAAACTGGTATTTTCAATACTATGCAGAATGGATGAGATGATGCGTGGTCAAAGAGGATGGAGGGAGCTATCAATCTTGGGAGATAAGATAAACAAGTTTAGTGGGATGATAGAAGGGTTGATTTGGTCTCCACGAAGCAGCAATGGTATTAACCGAGTTGATGATTGGGCTTTTGAGGAGGTAGGTCTGACATTTGAAGGATAGTTTAATACTCAACAGTATCACAGCTTAATTGGATATACTTGGTAATTAGGTGCCTGGTAATGAAATATCACGTTCTTGGATAATAGTGTTATGTTTGTCCCGACATGCTTGTTTTATGCGAGTTTATTATGCTATACATTCTCTGCATCTCTCTAATTTGAATTTATTTTTTGGAATCAGGGACCTCATTCTGATTTTGCTGGACCAACTTCAGGAAGCACAGCCTGTGTTGCAGTTATTAGAAACAACCAAGTTGTTGTTGCAAATGCTGGTGATTCGCGTTGTGTAATATCTCGGAAGGGCCAGGTAACTCTCGAATGGAAATTCCTTAATGTTTATTATGTTGAATGCTTTCATATATGTAGACAGACAAATACAGATAAATATAAAATGCTGTTTTCATATGCCCGAGTTGCTTGACTACTGCACATCGGTAAAAAATATGTGCCTCCTATTGAAAATGATTCTTCTCTTTCTCTGGCAGATTACATATTCTCAGTTATTTCTAAGTTACAAATCTTGCGGATGATTACACACAATGTTTAACAACGGCTCTTTTCTGTAGGCATACAATTTGTCTAGAGACCACAAACCTGATCTTGAGATTGAGAAGGAAAGAATCTTAAAAGCTGGTGGTTTTATTCATGCAGGGCGAGTGAATGGCAGCTTAAACCTTGCAAGAGCTATTGGTAACTTCCTATGGGATTGTGAACTTTTTTAAAGATTAATTTAAACCACCTTTTTTGTTGCCCCTCTTTTACCAATTTTAATCCGCCCCCCAGGTGAGCAACCTGGGCCGGGGCCTTTGTATCTTTAGCTCAGGATAATTCATAAATTCGACGAATAAACCGAACAAATTTCTACTGTTTTTTTCCTTCCATGTATGCTGTATTTTGGTTCTTCACAAGGCATTAGGAGTTTAGTTTCAAAACTGATTTCTTCAGAGATATCTTTTATAGGATTTGAGGGGTGAAATTGGGTGTAATATAAATTTTCCAATCTTTGATAGATCTCAATTCATTGTAGGTGACATGGAATTTAAACAGAATAAATTTCTTCCTGCTGAAAAGCAAGTTGTAACTGCCAATCCGGATATAAACACTGTAAGTTAGTCACTGTGATGCAAATCCACTAACTGTCTCAGTGATACACATACACTACACAGATGTGTCACATTTTCCATTTTCTTTATGGTAGATCCCATAAATAGTATAATGCATGGTGTTATGAAGTATTTATCAGCTATGACTGATATATTGTTTTTGTTTTGACACTTGTTATAGGTTGAGCTTTGTGATGAAGATGAGTTTATGGTGCTAGCTTGTGATGGCATATGGTACTTATGTCATACTTTTATATCTCCATATGATTCTGAATGTTGTGATGTATTTGAGAGATATCAATAGTTTACACAATTAAAATGTAATAATTAATAGGGTTTCCATTCTAGGCACACATATAGGCAGACAATATTATGTCTTTATTCTTTGGCGTGGGAAAAGTGCATTGTTTCATGCGTCTATATGAGTAAATTACACTGATCTCCTCATGTTTAGACACTGATGGAAACACTAGTTTCATAATTCACACAGAATTTTTTATTGAATAAATGCCTTCTGCTTAATTATTTTGCTAGACACATGTGAGTTGAGGTCTTACTATTGTTGACACTTGGTTTGATTCTGGAATTAGTTTCGATTGCACATGCCTCTCGTACTGCCTTTCTTAAAATAATAATTTATTTCCTTGGATTATTTCAGGGACTGCTTGTCAAGTCAACAATTGGTAGATTTAGTTCATGAACTACTGTGTTCGGTGAGATCTAAGTTTTTAATTTCTTTCCTAATAAGAAGATGAAGTATTAAATTTATGATAGCTGTCATAGTTTTTCAGAGATTAGTTATGCTTATCAATGATATTGAATGCAGTACTTGGTACTTCCACCGATAAGCATTCTGCTATTTTTGCTTGCAATTAGTGTGAGAGGATTAATAAAGCATTCTGCTAGTGCTCACTGCTCAGTAACACATCACATTTCTTTACCATGGACAGGATCCGTGATGTTCTACATCCGTTGATGCACTAGGCTTTAATAACCATTGTCTTTTATAACGTCTAGCATTTCACGTAATGCACTATTAATCAGCTGATCTGTAATTCTGCTGCAGGAAACGAGACTTTCTACAGTGTGTGAAAGAGTACTTGACCGGTGTTTGGCACCATCAACTGCTGGTGGCGAAGGATGTGATAACATGACCATGATCTTGGTGCAGTTCAAAAAACCTGCTCAGTCCAGTGCACCTGCAGAAGAGCAATCATCATCAAACGAACCAGCTGAATCACATGGTGAACCGAAAGTGGAAAGAAGTGAAGTTTAGTACTGTATTCTGTAGTAACAGTTCAAATATGTGCATTCTATGTATAAAAGACACAAAGTTCAAATACCCCTTTCTATATATATAATGTATAATAGACACACAGACAAGCGTATGTATAGTGTTAGTGTACACCAGTGATATATTGCATCTGAATACCCATTCTCCTTTCATATAACACTATGAAGTGCCCGGTACTTGCGTTCTCATGTCTATTTTTCACTCCTAAAGTTTGTTCTGCATGATTTACACGCGGCTTCAAATCAAAAGCATACCTGCCTATCAAGTTGATAGTAGAGGCCTAGAGGGTAGAGTAAGAGAGAAAAAAAAGTATCTATAAGGCAAACACTATTTCAAGTTGTTTTTTCAATTTATAATCCACCTTCGTTTACAATTACCAGTAGCCATCATAAAAGAAAAAAACAGTTGCAACATAGTGTTGTTTCTCTCAACAACAAAAAAAGTGATAATGAAGAGTGATGTTCTCGTGTATATTAATATTGTCATCAGGCATGCTTATATGTTATACACTTCATCGTTAGGGCGCGAGATGGCGCATGGCGGCAGAGGGGGCGAGGCGGAGGTGCTAGGTGTAGAGCATGAAAGATCAGAGCTTGTTCATCGTTTACAAAATGAAGTGAATTAACATTATATTTGAAAGTCAGCAATTAACCATATACATTTTAGTGAGTTGTGAAAAAAAATGAATTGCATAAAAAATATTAAGAATTTTTTGTATAAAGCAATATAGTGCAGAAGAATCAAGTGAAAACTAAGTATCCTTAAAAAAAAAAAAAAGTTATGACGTCCCAACTAGGTTGATAACCTATAACTAACTATCTTCCTTGCCTAGATTCTAAAAATTATATAAAGAAAATAAGTAGGTACAAGCTTGGGGGAGTAGATCAAAACCTAGGCAACACAAAATGGTAAAAATACTTTGCCTCATTAGAAATCTTAGCAAGTAATACACAATGGAGTAAAACCTTGATGAAAGGAAAAAAAGTGCAGAGTTTACAATAACTAAAATCATGGTCAACAAAATCTATATAAAGTTAAACTTAATATATTACAATTAAAATCATCTTTAGAATCGGATATACTATCCCACTAAATGAGACTAGAGACCAATATTCGCAATAGGATCAACGTCAACAAATTTCAAGGAATAATCTTAGATTACGTAAAAGTCAAGTTAACAAGTTGGGGATTAGATTCAAGCCAAAGATGTGTCCAACATTTCACTTGAGCTAACTCAATATCACGAATAACGTCCATAATTTCAGCATTCAAGCAAAACAGCCTAGAAAATCAGCTTGGTAATCTCAGTGAGGCTTGGACTACCATAAGCAGCACCGCCTATTACACTTAATGGGGTAAAGTAGAACGAGCCACATCACCTCTTTGATTTTAAGGAGCATAAGAAGAATGTATGTAAGGTTGTGTTGTGTCATTCAAGATAGCAAGACGGACCAAAGCTTCTATGTATCTATCTATGTCATTGATATGATGATTGTATTGATTTGGTTTGAGTACTGTGAGGGAGAGGGAGGAACTTCTTCACTACTCAACTCAAATCACTGAGAGTGAGAGTAAAGATGCATGCACCCACCTTGGCCGCTTTCGCTGCTTCCGGTGAATGTTGAGAAACATGTAAGTATTATGTTTGCTTGCTATTAGTCCCACATCGCTTACATATTTTACAGTTCTACTGTTTATATAGCCTAGACAAACAGCAGTGTTTGTCCCTTCGGGGACATCCGATAAAATTGGAACGATACAGAGAAGATTAGCATGGCCCCTGCGCAAGGATGACACGCACAAATCGAGAAATGGTCCAAATTTTTTTGCCATTTTTTTCCTTGCGCTCTCTCTCGTTCAGGTATGTTCGTTCTTCTTCTTCATTCGATTGTTCGTGTTTGAGGTTTTGTTTTTCCACTCGGTGGTTCCTTTTCTCACTCTTTGATTCTGCGCTTAGGGTTTGTCGAATTTTGAAATAGGGGGTGTATTGTATTCTCTTATTCCCATCAATCAAAATATTACAATTCTTGTTCTGATTTGGTTGTTTGTTACAGATAGAGAATTTTCTAATTCTGTCAGTATTATTGTACATAGATTCATTTCATTTCAATCTTGTCTACTGAAATGATTCACTCACAATAGACAATTGTAAATACATTCTTTGAGTTCATTCATCATTGCTTCTTAATCAGTTTCTTTTTTTTCTAAGGAATCACCAGTTTAGTAACTCATGAATATATGAACAAACAGACACTCAGAGTGAAGTTGTTGAAACATTATGTCATCATTTGAAAAAAGCGTGAAATAATGTTAGTGAGTACTATGTATGTCATTCATATAGACAATTTTCGCCCATTTTCCCAATAAAGGGAAAAGGAAAAATATTCACTACTAATCTATGTCAGTCTCTAGCAGCTGCAGGTTTACAGCCCAGTGAAGCGACAAGTAATATGCAAAAACCATTTTATGTGTAAGGAATTGTGAGGCCACCCATTGGATGATCATATCCGAATTCTTTCTCTGCTTAACTCAGCAACTCTTCAAATGAAGTCTGGTTCAAGTAGGACACGGGGATCACAAAACGCTTCATTTCCTCTCCGATGTGCACCACAAGATAGCCCGTTGGCACATTCATGACTTTCTATGATGTTTGGCTACTGCTAAATGGTGCCCTTCTTATAGCTGCAGGTAAACGGAAGTCCTTGCTAAATGTTTCAAAGAGCAAGCTAAAACTCTCAAATTTAAGAAAAAGGTATTTATCTTTTGATACTTAAGTATGCGAATGACTTATGATTTCTGTGAGGGAAAGTCGTGCATTTATAGTCTTCAAAAGTTTCTTCAAATCAACTTCTTTAAGAAATTATTGTTAAATGATGGGCTCCATAAGATGAGTCGAGGGATCATATGATCTTGTCTTGGATTCAATGGATTGTTGTTATAGCTTGCCCAACCTTCTGAATGAAATGTCTGTTGATAACCCACTTGGTAGTCAAATGAGATGGCTAGGTTTAACTTAATGCTTGATTTATGGAGGCTTCTAGGAACTTGTAAAGGGTTGCCGGCTTGCCGCTAATTTCGTGCTTTCTGACAAAAGACAGATTAAGCAAGTCATTGCAATAACATGGTTCTTAGCTTATGTGCTCTGCCTAGATGGAGATAAATGAAGTTCGAGAAAGTTTATCAACCTTAGAGAGACTGCTTCTTAGTTTCGTTTTTCCAAGGATTCACTTGTCTAGTAGTTCATCAATAGAAACACAGAGTAGCCAGTTGAGTTGTTGAAACAGTGTCATTACGTTTAAACAGAAATTATAAAGAGGAAAATAATTTGTTACTAAGTATGTCATTCAGATGGACATGTTTCACCCATTCCAGATAAAGGGAAAAGGAAAATATTTACAAGTGTAAAATAATAAAATATGCCTATTGTACAGAATATCACTACTAATCTATGTCAGTCTCTTGCAGTTTTAGATTTATAGCCCATTGAAGCTAACAGTTATGTACAATAAAACATCTTCTTTGCAAGGAATTGTGAGGCCACCCATTGGATGATCATATCCAAATTCTTCCTTCACTTGACTCAACAAGTCTTGAAATGAAGCTTGGTTCAAGTATGGCATGGGGATTACAAACCGCTTCATCTCCTCTCCGATGTACAATGCAAGATATCCCTTTGGTACATTTGCTACTATTGATGATGTTTGGCTACTGCTAACTACTAAATGGAGCCCGTCTAATGGCTACAAGTAGACGGAAGCCCGTTTAAAACGTTTCAAAGAACAAGATAAAGCTCTCAATCAAATGTGTCTAAGTTTTGATGCTTGAGTTGAGTAAGCGGATAACTTTTGATGGTTGTGAAGGAAGATACTGTATTTATAGACTTGGAAGAGTTTCTTGAAATCTATTTTGTTGAGAAATGGTTGTTAAATGTTGAGACGAGAGATCACAATCTACTCTTTCATAAATCAGTAAGCACCTTCTGAACGAAAGTCCAGTAGATTAGTTACTCACTTGGAAGTCAAATAAGGTGGAAAAGTTAAAATTAATGTTTTGTAGTCTGTAGGCAAGCATCAAGAATATAAGAATAATTGTTAGCAGTTCTTTTTTTTGTTGAAGAAATTGTTAGCAGATATTGTATTGATGAACCTCAGTTAAGCACGGAGTGTCTTATTGTGTAATGTTTAAGCAACGATTTCACAGGAATAATGTTGGCCTTGGTTCAACGTGAAACCAAACAGAAGCTTAGTGTGTTTGGTTGTGTAGTGGTAAAAATTGACTTTGATTAAAATAGATTGAATGTAAAATCATTTCTATTTAGATTCATTCATGTAAAATTGATTTTTATGAATTAATGTATGGATATTTTAGATATTAATTGTTTTTAGTTTTGTTTTTGTTTGTAGACGAATCGGCAAACATAATCTGAAACTCACACAATTGTGAGGTCCCCGAGTTCGAACTCGAGCAAAGAAGTCCAATCTAACATTATTGTCATTGTCAATTGAGTTGGGTCTTATGAACATGTATATAAAATGAATTTTTAGTATGTAATTTACCAAAATGAGCTCTAATATTTTAAAAAATTACCCTGTTCAAAAAAAATATTTAAAAAATTACAAAAAGTTAGAATTGAATCAATTGATGCAACATCAACGTTAAGTTACAAATAACGTTAAGTTACAAATAATCGCTTCAACTTAGAATTGATTTTGAAATTAAAATTGTTTCTTATTATAGAAACCAAACATCATGAAAATCACGTCAAAACATGTTTGACCATTGTAAACTCAAGTTGTAGAGTTTCATAGCTGAACCAAGTCTTTATTAAAAATAAAAAATAAAAGCAAAGAATGGACGAACCTATTTATTTTGAGACGCATGTTAAACAAGTTAATTATGTGTTTACTAGATAGCTTAATCCCATAGCTATCATCACAGGAATAACTTATTGAAAACCCCCTTATTTGAGTAAAAATTGGACAAGTTTGCATGTCTCTATAATTTTACGGTACATTTTTCATAGCTATTTTTTTAAGGTGGATCATTTTGATAGGTGTTCTACAATGTGCTATAAATTTTTAACATTGGATTTACTTATCCTAAAATACTATAATAGATCATCATATGAAGAATTGAGTTTTGTTTTTGTTGAATTACAGTGATCAAAGTTACTATCAAGGACAACAATCTGACCTTGTTTTTTGGGAAAGAAACCAACTGGTCAAGAAACATACGAACAACAATACAAATATAATGATTAACTAATAACACAGATACTCTACCTAAGTTATGAACAACGGTATCTTTTTGCAAATGAACAAAAATACCATATAGCCAACATTTTAGATAAAAAGTAGCGACACTGCCTATATGCGACCATTTAAGATCATCACATATTCAGTTAGATTCCAATTATTCCAGGCATTCAAGCTCAAATTGATGACATTTCATTTATACTAAGACATAGTGCTCCAGTTATATAAAAAGTTAAAGACAGAAAACAGCTATTCAGACAAGACAAACCACCCTCAAATAAATCTCTATTTAAACGAGACAAAGGCAATTGAAATGATACCGAAACAAAAGAATCGATGTCAACATAATTCAAAATTGTATAGAATAGGTTACACGTGAACATGACAGTATCGGAATTTCAAAATCCTTACACAAACTTCCTTCATCCTCTAATAACTATAGTAGATTAACCCAAACCGTTGCTTGCTATAACTAATCAATTTTGACTGAAGAGTATATGAGACTTGTGAACATAAAGCATGCATAGAATCCAACAGTACCGGTTACGACAAAAAATGCATGAAAAGCTAAAAGCATGTATCCAAAGTAAAATATAACTGACACCAACTGTGTGACTTCAAGCTTGGCAAAGAAGTAGAATGTTGCATAAAGAAAGGGGTATAGTTCAGAAGAACCAGAAGTAAGGTATGACCGCCGCCACCACAAGTAATCCTCACTGCACAACTGGAAGTAGCTGAGCACAATGGTTATTTCAGCACAAGTGACAACAAGGATGATGAAGACCAGAAAAAGGAACCTAAAGATGTAGTAAAACTGATTCAAACAGATTGAGGTGAGGATAAAGAAAAGCTCAATGTAAACAGCTCCAAATGGATTATGTACCAGGCCTGCTCAGGGATCTGCCTTTACAATTTACTTTCATGCCACCCTTTTGAGACCGGAAACTTACACAATAAATGGTTACATATACACTTACATGCGATAATAGTAAAAATCAACATTTATTAGGCAGTTGTGCAAATGTTTCTGTGTTGGGGCTACAACCGACAACCATCATCTTTTTGAAGACAGAGAAGGCTTGATCTTTATTGCCTGACAAACTATGACCGCGAATGAGAGCATTATAAGTAAAAACACTTGGTTCAAGACCCACAAGTTGTAGTTCCTCATACATCTTTACAGCGAGGTCTACCTTTCCAGCAATTCCAAGATGTAAAATCAATGCATTGTAAGTATAAAGATCAGGAGAAATTCTTCTATTCTTCATTTCACTAAAGAGAGAAAGAGCTTCATCCAATCTACGTGATTTTCCAAGCCAGTTGATAATAAAATTGTACGAAACCGTATCAGGATCAAGCCCAGTCAACTTTAGTTCCTCAAAATACTGAACAGCTTCATCAATTCTACCAGTTATGCACAGACATTCTACAAGAATGGTGTAGGATTTCAAATCTGGCCTGATTCCTTCTTTAACCATCTTTTTGAACAATTCACAAGCAATATCAATTTCACCCGATTTCCCGAATCCGTTGATAAGAATATTGTAAATAACACTGTTGGGCTTGCATCCATAATCTAACATGTCCTCGAAAATTTTCATTGCTTGCTCGGATCTTCCAGCTTTTAAAAGACCATCTATAAGAGGACCATATGTACAAGGAGTGGGAGAGAAATCACCACTCATGAGTTCATAATATAAATCCAAAGCTTTATTCAAATTATTAGATTTCACAAGCGCGGAGATGATAATGTTATGGGTTATAGCATTAGGCTCGCATCCTCTAGAACGCATCTCACTGTACAGATCATAAAGTTCGTTGATCCTCTTGGATTTACCGTGAGCATCAAGCAACAAATTGTAAGT
>Ga0315915_1002508_pt1 | contig 23172 bp, 4 predicted proteins | sample MpolbnodulesMG_FD_207738 | JGI IMG/M metagenome (GOLD analysis project Ga0315915, IMG submission 207738) | Medicago polymorpha root nodule microbial communities from Los Angeles, California, United States - branched nodules | ecosystem: Host-associated > Plants > Roots > Nodule | place: USA...
GGATAGGAAAATGGTTTATTTTATCCTATCCCTTTGGTGCATCAAACATGAGATTTCAGCAGGATATGATTAATGTATCATATCCTGTCTCCCTATCCTGACCATCAAACAGACCCTTAGAAAATACATATGCATAACCATTATAACAAAACAAACTCTAAATACATTAGTTGATGAAAGTATAAAATATAACGCCTAAATATTAGTTGAGTGAGATAAGTATTAACAGGTGCGTCTAGTCGGCTTTATGGGGCCATAAAAAAGAACACCCTTCGTATTTTATTATATGTCATTTTAACATTTTCACACATATTAAGAAATGTAGTTAATGTTTTATTGAAAAAAAAATTATAAGTGATTTTACAAAATTATCCCTTATTGATATAATGGGAAAAGATATTAAAAGAATAGAAAAAAAAGAGTGATCAATGGTAAAAGGTATGATAGGAAAGAATCCATAATGATGCATTTATACTATAAAATGACTTAAAATTAAAAGAAAAATATTTTTTTCAAATTGACTTATAATATAATGGTAGTATTATTAAAGGAGAAATTTGTTTTGTTCCGGGGGGGGCTTGATCCCCCTACATGCTATAAGTGGAACATGTTGAGCACACAAAGTTGGTTATCTCCTCTTATTTAAATTTTTCCATACGTATGAGTCAGGAGTCGAACCGTTGACCATATACTTAACGGGCCTAAATCTCTTACTTGTTGGATTAATTCATTGTTGGTGTGGATTCTCCACCTTTAAAAGAAGAAAGAAAAGACAAATTTTACATTAAAAATAATTATTTTTCAACTTTAAAAAAAAAGTAATTTTTCATTTTTAATTCCTTATTAACTGCTCCTTTCATGCAAAGCTAACATATGTTTTATGTTTTAAAAAAACATATATTTCTTTTTTTTTTACACAAAAAAAACATATTTCTTAAAAACGACATATATTTTATATTTCCCTAGAAAAGACATATATATTTTACATCAAAACTATAGTCCAAAAATAAAATTTATATTAAAACTGTTGAACTCGTGGTGCGATCCCGTCAAAATAATAAATTAATAAATTGTGGTTCGATCCGATCGTCACGGACAAAATTGTCTATGTAAAAATATTTTATTTATTCTAGCTCTTACAAATCTGAATCACACAAACATGCATAGTTTTTATATTATCCTTTTATTTGCTTTACACTGTCATTCCTCTGTCCTGCATCTATTCTCTTTTTATATAAGGAACCATAATTGGTTTCATCTTTCATTTCAACCAAAGTGGGTCATTGCCTTTCCCATTTGTAGTGATAAAAAATAATGGAGGCATTTCAAGTAGCAAGTGAAGGAGTTGGTATGCAACTTGAGTTCATATGGAAGCAAATAAGAGAACCTTTGATAGTGCCAATGTTGAGATGGACAGTGTATTTATGCCTAGGATTGTCATTGATAATGTTGGTTGAGAAAGTTTACATGGCAATTGTCATTTGTTACGTGAAGTTGTTCAAGAGAACACCCGAGAAACGTTATAAATTTGAGGCTATTGAGGATGATGTTGAGTTGGGAAACACCAATTATCCCATGGTTCTTGTTCAAATCCCAATGTACAATGAAAGAGAGGTGAATTTTCAATGTTGACTTTTTACTTTTAAAGTCAGCTTTCAAAAGCACAACTTTCTCTCATTAATACATGTTTGTTGTTCAAATTGCAGGTTTATCAGCTATCAATTGGTGCTGCGTGTGAACTCTCTTGGCCTTCTGATAGAATCATCATACAAATTCTTGACGATTCAACTGACCCAACAATCAAGGTATACATGCTACTCTCTCATTCTCGCATTAGTTGACCATTTTGAGTTTTACACATGTATTAAAAAAATCATTAATAGTGTTAATTTAATGGTAAAATATTACTTCCTCCAGTCTTATTACAAAAAACATTTGATTTTTTTGATTCATTGAACAATTGATGTATTTGGTCTATATTTTAGACCGGATATATCAATTGCTCAATTAATCGAAAAAGACAATTGTTTCTTGTAAATAGGATAGTAAAATATTTTATTAATTATACTCAATGGACATTTAGTTTATTTTAGACTTTTTTTACTAGAGGTGGGCTACTTCTAAACGGATAACTTGAATTTGATTCAAGTTAAGTTATTCTTTTGGGTGGAAGTCATATTGTCAAATCTTTCAATGCAATATTTATACAAGTGTGCTTGTTTGTTTTTTGGTACTATCGTACAGGAGTGTGATTATTTGTTAAAAAGTTCTATATCAGATAAAATATAGTCTGAACATGTGTTTATAAGTGAAGACAATTCTCATTTTGTAAGTCGGTTTTATGGAGTTGTATTATATCTAACCATGATAATTAAGATTATTTTTAATAGATAAAAGTAGGGAATAATGTTTTAAGAATTTTTTTTAAGAGGAATAATGTTTTAAGATTAATTTTAATATATAAAGAAGAGAATAATGCAGTGTGACAACTTACCCTACTAAAAAGGTTGAATTAGCATATAATAAAATATGAGACACATGAAACACATCTATAATTTCGTTGCTAACTAATATAATAAATGTAAAAATCCTAGTGGAAATTCTTTTTATTTTTGGTCTAAAATTCAACTTCTGTTAGTAGTGTTTTTTTGAAGTGTTCTTTTAGTAGTGGTAGTAATTATTAATTGTCCACTCAAAAATAATTATGAGTAGTGAATGATTGATAGGTTAAGGATGGGGTAAAGTTTGCATTAAAGGGTGATTGTAACATGTGAACCAATTTTTTTGTTGTTGCAGGAATTGGTACAGGAAGAATGCCGTAGATGGCGAAACAAAGGTGTGAACATAAAGTATGAAGTTAGGGACAACAGAAATGGGTACAAAGCTGGTGCTCTAAAGGAGGGAATGAAACATAGGCATGTCCTACAATGTGAATATGTTGCCATCTTTGATGCTGATTTTCAACCTGAGCCTGACTTTCTCCGCCGAACCATCCCTTTTCTTGTCAATAATCCTGAGATTGGTCTCGTTCAAGCTCGCTGGAAGTTTGGTAATTTCACTTTTTTTCTTCATCAAGAATTGCATTAACCCGAATACATAGTACGTTTGTGGGTGCGATGCATGTAAAATAATTATAAAGAAATATGCAATAATCGTTGGTCACTAATATATAAAAACCTGATTTTCTCCGCCAAATCATCCTTTTTCTTGTCAATAATCCTAAAATTGGTCTCGTTCAACCTCGCTGAAAATTTGGTATTTTCTTTTTCTTCTTCTAGATTCGCATTGACCTTAACAATTAACATATGAAACTCAAATAAGTAATATGAGTGTGGGTGCGATACAATACATATACGTAAAGTTTTGAAATTTAGGATAGCACACAACTTTATATTAACAAAAAAATTATAATAAAAGTTAAATACATGTAAAGTAATTGTAAAGATAGATGCATTAGTCGTTCTTCATTAATATAAGTGTAAAGATGATCTCATTCATTTTCATTGTATATTATCTTTCGTTTCAATTTTTGGGGAAAAGTGTTGACAATGAGGATACAAAGCTCCCTCTTTTGATTTTGAGGTGAGGAAAATTGCAGGCAGAATTGAACCTAAACAAATCTAGCCACAACTTAGTCAACTCCTTTCCCCTTTAAAAAAACACGGTTTAAAAGAATGTATTTTAATTTCTATGTTAGGACACAAAGGTATGATTGAAAAAACTGAAAACAAATATTCTATATTGCTAACTAGTCTCTTCTTCTCATTATCATCATCGATAAAAAGCCACGACTTCTAAGTATAGTCTATCAAAAAACAATTTTAGCATTTTCATCTCATTTTTTATACCCCTTTAATGAAGTAAGGTTAAATAAGTTTTGGTCTCAATAAATATTTCAATAGTTCCTCTAAAATTTTCAACCAATGTGTACCCTCTACATTTTTAAATGGATATTTAGAGAGATATTTATAATACTATGACAATCATTCCAACAAAAATTTAGATTTCTTTGTAAGATGAGTTTTTATAATAATGTACTAAATATGAATGTAAAATATAATTTAAAACTTTAAATGATAAACATGAGTTTACTAAAAAATAAATGCCAAAAATCATAACGGAAAACATTTAGGGTTTTTTTTTTATTTTTTTTATGGATAGTATTCAAAACTTGTTGAAAAGTTTTAGTGAAACTAAAAACAAAATTTAAAATATTTATAGAAAACAAATCTTATTTAGCACGTTTGTTTGTCATTTTGGAGGTGACATGTTTGTATTATTGACATTGGGTAATTATGATTTTTTTTTAAAATTTCGATATGCATTGGCTAAATTATGGTAGGTTACAGACACACACGTGATTTAAATGTGACAAACAATCAATGGAAGATAAAAAAACTGTCTTTCTTTGAAGGGAAAAACTGTCTTTTTTAATTCGTCAAAAAAGGACTGACGGTGGCTTTTTTGTTTAGAGGTGAGGTAGGTCCCACCGCTTGGTGCTAGTTTATGGCTCTAGTTGTTTTGCCAACTATCATATCCAAAAAAGCTAGTGTTATTTTCTTAGCGTGATTTTTCAATAGCAATGATATTCATAACTCGTCTATTTTTAATTTTTCAACTGGAGCATATTTTAAGGAACTTAAAAAAAAGTAATTTTGTATTCAAACATAATATTTTGATTTTTGAAAAGTTGAATCCACGATTTTTAAAATATATAATTTTATAATGTTTTTTTTGACAGAATAATAAGTTGTTTAACATGTGTCTTTAAGAGTTGAAGTTAACATTTGTCTATAATGAAAAGTCATTGTCACGTACTCCTTCTATCTCAAAATAACCGAGTCATTTGTATAAAAAAAATTGTCTTAAAAATTGACCCATTTAGTACTTTTTTTACAATTATAACTATAATTAATACTACTTTCATCACTCTCAATTCAGTATATTATATTTTACATTTATGATAATGAAGAATGCATCAATACTTAACGAGACATTCAAAATCATGTTTCTCTCTCTTTCACTTGTAATTTTTTTCTTAATATCAATGAAATGAACAAAAGACTCCGTTATTATGAGAATGAGGGAGTATAAGTAAACTCGTACTATTGATGATTATACAACAACAATACTCCATCATACTACCTGTTAACTATAAGTAATAGAGTATTCTGAAATTTTATTCAATATAAGCTGTCTTATTTCACTCATATAACTATCTAATTTAGTTCTTCAATCCGAATTGTGAAAAATCAAATAAAGATAATGAAGGCTTCTATTTAATTTATTCGACTCCTTTCCTCCTTCTGTCCCTAATTATATGTCGCTTTAAAAAAAATTGTTTCAAATTATATGTCATTTTATAATATCAATGAAACATTAATGTTATTTTTCCTATTATAACCTTAATTATTTATTAGTCTCTCTTTTTTCAATTCTTTCATTTATATTCTCCATATTATTTATTAAGAACAATTTTGTAAAACAACTCATAATATCTCTCTTTCCCATATACAAAAATTTATATTTTTTTGGGTTAATAGACCTTTACCCCCCTGTAATATAGGTCAATTTTGGTTTTCCTTCCTGTAAAATATTTTTGTCAGATTCTGACAAAAAAAATTTACAAATGGGAAAACCAAAAATGACCTATATTATAGAGGGTAAAGGCATATCAACCTTATTTTTTAATACGTGTGAAATATTTAAAATGCCGTATAATTTGAGACGGAAGAAGTAATGATTTTTAATATGTTTGTGACTTCCAAGGCTTCATTTATGGCTACATGGTGTTGGGGACCTACAATTCGGACAAAAGGATTTGATCAAAGTTTATATATTGATTAGTTTGAGTAAATCAAAAGGATAAAATGTCGTATAATTTGAGATGGAAGGAGTAATGATTTTTATTATGTTTATGACTTCCTAGGCTTCATTTATGGCTACATGGTATTGAGGGCCTACAACTCGGACAAAAGATTTGATAAAGTTTATAAATTGATTAGTTTGAGTAAAATGAGTACACAAAACCATCATAAATTTTCACCAGAGTCATTGCATGGTCAATGGTCTTCTCTCAGCCTTTTTATTATCCTATACAACCCACAATAACTCTCACACTATTCATTTAAAGGAAACATTGACTTATGTCTTTAGGGTATAAGTTAAGAAATCAAATGTAGAAGGTTTTTTTGAAACTTATGCATTCAATGTCTTGAAAATTGCAAAAGTTATATTCTTAATATAAAATTTATTTTTAATTTCTATTTTTAACTCCTTAACTTGTCCAAGTTAACATGACCCTTCATTTAAATTTGAAAGAAGTTATGACCGAAATATAAATTATTTTAAGAAACTATTTTTTTTTTAAGAAACTAAATTAGCCCATCAAAATTGCATTGGAGAGAATCAAACCTAAGACTTTGAGGAGGAGCACACTCTCAGGTCTTAAGTCAATACTACCAGACCAACTCGTGGGTTTAAGAAACTAATCTTAATAAATAACCATTGATGCATTTTTATTATAAAAAATTAGTGTTCAACTATCTCTTTTTTAATGCGCTAACGCGTGTAAATTAAAAATAATGTTTTTTTAATTAAATTTTGATTTTAATTAAGATTATATATATATATATATATATATATATATATATATATGTTTGTGACTTTTAAGTAGTAACAAAATATGTTTATCTTTTACCAATAAAATAATAAATATAATAAAAAAATTTCAATAACACTAACAATATAGTATTCTTATTTCAAAAAAAAAAAACGATATAGTATTCTTAAAAGCAAGTTTATTTTAAAGGTATAAATGGAATAATAAAAAATTCAACTAAAAAAAATCATGTATTTTGTTTATATACTGTTATATGAAAAATATAGTGTGTATGATAATAACTTCTTTGTTTTTAGTGAATGCGAACGAATGTTTGATGACCAGAATGCAACAAATGTCGCTTGATTATCATTTTAAAGTTGAACAAGAAGTGGGGTCTTCTGCTTACGCCTTCTTTGGCTTCAATGGTAGTAATCTCATCTTATGTCTACAACAATTTCATCAATTTTCCTTTTCAAAAAGAATAAGAATACTGGAAGTAGTACTTACAACAATGGAAGTAATAGTAGTTCAGTTTTCTTGTGGACATATTCTAAATTGCGATTATAGTCACAATTGTAGCAAACTTTAATATTGATGTAAAATGTGGCCAGTACATCGGAATAGGATTTCCTGCTATAACCGCGTCCTGCAGTAACAAATGGCAACCATCCGATCAATTGTGGTCACAATTACATTTGTTTAATAATCGTAATTTAGAACTATGCTTGTTGTGATTTGGCATGATGAATATCTTACATTACAATAATGTCAATATTTATGGTCTTGTAAATGAAATGGCATAGGGACTGCTGGTGTGTGGAGAATTTCAGCATTGAATGAAGCTGGTGGGTGGAAAGATAGGACCACAGTTGAAGATATGGATTTGGCCGTACGTGCTAGTCTGGAAGGATGGAAATTCTTATACCTTTGTAATTTAGAGGTTCCAATCTCAAAACTCTCGTCTCTTTACATGTTATCTTAACAAAATTTTAATGTCACATTGATTTTATTTGAATATAAGTTATTCTTGATATATGATCAATAGGTTAAAAATGAATTGCCAAGTACATTCAAGGCTTATAGGTACCAACAACATCGATGGTCATGTGGGCCAGCCAATCTTTTTAGAAAAATGGCTATGGAGATTCTTAGAAGCAAGGTAGTTATTTAATCCTTATGAATATATTAGTCAATTATAATTTAACTTAAAGTATTCCTAACTTATGCCCTAAATGCATGTGTTAAGAAACCTAAAAGTAGAAATATTTTTTTTTAATTTTGTGCATTCAATTATCAAAAGTAAAAAAAAAGAAATTAAATGTATTGATTACAACATAATATTTATACTTTTGACTCATTAATTATGTTTTAAGGACACAAGTTAACATTTTCCTTTACCTTATGATCTAAATTCATTCATGCATGTGCTTGTTTAATTTTTCTATTGCAGAAAGTGTCTTTGTGGAAGAAGTTATATATTGTTTGCAATTTTTTCTTTGTTCAAAAGATTGTGGTGCACATACACACATTTGTGTTCTATTGCGTTCTGTTACCTGCAACTGTTATGGTTCCTGAGATTGTGGTCCCTAAATGGGGAACTGTTTATGTCCCTTCCATCATCACCCTTCTAAAAGCTGTTGGAACACCAAGGTCTTTATTTACTCAACTTTTCCTTTTTTTTATTTTATTTTTTTATATTTGCTTAGATCTATGTTTGGTTCTACATCACACATCCCAAAATCACTTTTGGGTTGGTCAAACACACTTTGATCACAAATTAGTTATGTTTGGATTTCAATCTTAAAATTGATTATAGTCTCAAACCCAATTCTTAAAAAAAGCTTAGAGTTCTAGCTTTTTACAGTGGTATAAAAACAATACTAAAATTTATTAAAAATGGAAGATAAGTATTCATATGCAATGGGGATAGGTAGCTTACTAGAGAGATCTAAGGGATTAAAGGGGTTAACGAGTTAAAGGTTTAGGTTTGAATCTTGACAATAGTGAAAGTACTACCATAACATTTAATATATTAACATTTGTCATTAAAAATCATATACACATGATTTTTTTTTTTTGTAGAGTTGTTAAATAAGGTAGCCAGACCTGGGTTGCATAAAATAGGCCAACTCAGGCTCACCCGCTTAATATTGGGTTACACGTTTTTTTGGAAAGGAATATTGGGTTACACGTTAAGTTCAAATTGACTAATATTTAATATGTGGGCAAATGGACCAACCCATTTGTTATTGGGTTACATATAATTAAGAATGACCATATTATTAGAATAATACTCATCTCACTTCTCAAATTGCTAAAAAACATACTCCAATGAAAGTTAACTATTATTCGGCTTTCCAACAACATTTAAGTGTCGTTGGGAACTTTTTAGAGCAGTTCAATCACTTTTTAAGTCGGTTTAACCAATCTTAAAAGCATCCAATGACATTAAACTGTCGTTGGAAAGTCGAACAATAATTAATTGTCGTTGGGAAAACCACAATTGATAAAACGTGCAATTTAAGAAGTGAGAAGAGTAATTTTCATACTATTATGGCTTATGTGGATAATGGGCCAGTGCTGCTTATTTTATTCCCTTCTTTTGGTTTATCACTCATTTCCTATTTTTATGTCGCTTTGATATATTAGTTTCTTACGATTATCTAATTGATGAATTATTATTAATCATGTTTCTTATAAATTTTCTTCATTTGAACTAATACAATTTATGTCGTGTCAGACAATAAATATGAGTGTCTCTCTCAGTCGAGATTCAAACCTTGGTTTGCTAAATTGTGGAAGTCTAGCCCATTAGACTAGACTCAATCCCCACCGGTTTGGTGAAGTATAACTGAACGCTAATATAATTCTTTTATATTGACACCGAATGCCAATTAAACTCAACTTGTGTTCCTTCCATTAGGACCAAATTAACCATATATAAACTTAAAATTTTTAAATGCAACTCTTTTTATTAGGTTTACACGTGTAGATATATTTTATTGATAATTTTTACATTAGATCATATTTGATATAAAATCACTAATATTATCTTTTTACAAAAGTACATGGAGACTTTGATAGTGTGTATCTTGAAGTCTATTGGGTTAGTCCGGATCGACCTAGGTTTTATATTGACTAAATGGGTTTAGACACAAGCTTGATTGTTTTTGCACTTTTATTTATGGTCGAAATCATGCTAAAATATGGGAAAATTGCTCGATAGGCCCCTTAAAATGCTCTCAGGCCACCCACATTTCTAAAAAGCCTATCTCGAGTCCTAACTCCCAATCAGTCTAGTTTAGTAGTTAAGATCCAATCTGTCCTCGATTTCATTTAAACTCAAATAAAAAATTACAACCCAAGATTAGATCGGAAGTTAAGATCTAATTTGTTCCTGCTTCCGACTTAGACAAAATTTACAATACCAAGTACATAATTCAACAACCACTCATATTTTCAAGAACAATTAACAACAATATACAACACTCATAATGAACAACAATATATCAAAACTCATAATTCAACAAAAACAATTCATCATAATTAGAGATATAATGATAGAACAAACATCACACAAATAGAGAAAAAAAATGCAAATTGGCAACGTAAACTAAAATTACAACACAATTAACCAACCCAATAAAATCTACTGATACTTTTGACACTTATAATTTGAATGAACCCACAAACATAGCACTCCGTCTTCAGAAACCATCAGGGAAAACATGGAGCGTAAGTTAGAATCATCCATAAGAATCTTTAGATAACGAAACACAATACATTTGTTATCATCACTCAGATCTATGTGTGGGGCCTACAATTCAATACGAGACACAATTTGATTTTCACGAGTATCATGAAAGAAATGGTTAAGTTGCTCTCAAACTCAGCCAACTTGTCAGTGGGAGTTAAATACATCACCACCGTCTTTTTCAAATATGGCATGAGCTTTGGCTTGAAGCATTCTTGAGAGATGTAGTGATTGGAGAAATTATACGTAGAAAACGTAGCCAAACATCTGGATGACCTTCTTCCATAACATCATCAACCTCAAAATGTAACCACTTTCAGTGACTGTTTAACTCATCGAATTGAAGATGCTTTTTATGATGAATGTTTATAGCAATAATATAAACACAAGGCAACCAATATGATGTCCTAATCACACAAGGACATTTCTTATGATTCATACCACATTCCTTTGATCGAGAGGCTTTATGATAAATAAAGTTTAAGCCAACTCTAGAAACCTTATACTTCAAACTCGAGTAACTAAAATTATCTTAGTATCTATATTTCAAAAAATTATGTATCTTAGTAAACTAAAACCATAATATATTTCTCATCACCTCTAACCTCTAACCAAATCTTCCTTACTATCTGTCAAATATTTTTTCAACCTTCTTTGAGTAGATTCAAATTTTTTAATGGTTGTGTTGTCAAGATGCAATACAAGGTATGTCCATGCAATCACAAATTTGTCCTTTAAGGGATTCAATATGTAACATTCGACATAGTTGAGGAACCTCGAGAAGTTCCTTTACACCTCTCGAAATTTTACAATGGTTTCAACAAATGATTCGTTGGAAGGAGATTCAACCACATTTTCCCATGCTTCCATGATGGTGTTACATAACTCTGTCGAATTAACCTCTTTGACATCGACCTATTTGACATGCTTAGATTTGAGTTTGCAAACCTTCTTGCATCTTGCTCTCACATTTTTGGAATTTTCACACTAAAGTAGTATAATTAGGGAAGATTGGAAAAACCATTCATCATTGAGGTATCCATGTCAATTACAATCACCTATGACATTTTGTCTTTAGACTTCAAAAGATCAAGACACATTTTTAGAACTTAAGTGAAATTATCCTCTTTTTTAGACGTCAGAAAAGCAAAACCAACAAAATATGTTAAATGCGTTGAGGTAGACCCACCTATCTCAAACAGTGGAATTTTGTACTGATTGGTTTTATAGATGGAATCTATGAACAAAACAGTATGAAAAGTTTTAACCAAATTAACAAATTCAAGATGAGCCAAGAAAATATCATGAACAATTGTAGGCTTATCGACATTTTTAAACTTGTAAACATAGTTGTGATCATCCATACATTTAAACAAATGTTGCATTTCTAACCTCTAAGCTCTTGTGAATATTTTATACCTTTGAAGTGAGTTGTAAACTTGCTTTATTATTGTTACAATGTCTTTTTTTATCTTTCAAAGTCATCATGATATTCTTTGGTTAGATCATATTCCTTGTCATCTCAACAATGATCTCATTCTCTTCCTCATTTAAAATACCACAAAGAAGGCGACCTTCTAAATTTGCCTCCATTGCATGGTTGTGCACTCCATTGACAACACTCAATGATCATTCATTTGATTTTAATGAATAACCACACAACGTAAATGGACATTCACATTTCCCTGACCATGAGTCTTCTCATTTCAATTTCTTCTTGGTTTCTTGATACACACCACCCCTCTAATAACCCAAGACTAACTTTGGTGCTCTTCGTCCACCATGATGAAATATTTTTATAATTAAGGTAAATATGGTCGTTGATACTTGAGAACAATCCCAATTAATCAAATCATCTCTAACGTTATATTTCAGATTTGTGAAAAAGTATTTCTCCGTATAGACTTCATTATCAGCAAGTTTAGAAAAGTCATGCTTAACGATGTTCTCTTTAGAATCAACATTTGGTTTCAAATCAATGAAAAAACTTAACAGTGTTTGACATTGTTTGACTCAAATCAACAAAAATAAAATAAAATTTAAAAACATCAAAATACACAATTAAAAACTGCTCAAAGGATCGAGAGTTTGGACTCAAACCAGGATTGGGTCTTAACTCCAGATAAACATCATTTAAAGTTAAAATTAAAAGAAACAAAACAACATTGTAATCGTTTCAAAAGAAGTAATATATATTCTTTGATGTCAAATGAGTGTAGAAGTCCTTTAACAATCATTTACTTATGGTTTGAGACACTTTTTCACAAAAAATAAAATAAAATAAAATTCTGGAACGTTGTTGGAAGATAAAATCAGAAGGTAGGTGTAACCCTTGAATTTGAGCGAGCATGAGTTATGATATGATACATTTTTTACCTAACTCTTGAGATGGGCATTTTTGGGATTTTGAGGGGCATGTACGAAAATGAAGGGACTTAGGGAGAAAATTTCAAAATATAGTAATGAACCGGCCCACCATGCCTAACCAATTTTAAAAGCTCTACAATTTTAATGCAAACTATCAAATTATGAATGGATAAAAATAATTTTTTTGTAATTGTATTCAAACATAAACCATCTTATATTTAACTCATGTTTGATCAAAAGTAATTTTACAAAATCAATTTTCGTCCTTGTAAAACCAAACTAACACTTAACCCATATCTAAAGGTCTTCTTGAGAGTTTAGGTGGAGAGGACATTAACAAAAATGGAAGGATGGAACGAAAGTAACAGAGAGCGTTGCAAAGTTTATTTTACTTTTAATGCACAATCTCTTTAATTTTGGAGAACCCAAAAATGTGTTGGAGGATAATTTATAGAGCCGTGATTTGATTGAATGTATTTTTAAAAAACTTTTACATCGTTTTTTTTCTTTTGAAGGGAAAAACTTTTACATTGTTGATACATGAAAAACAATTTAAAAAATATTAGTATACAATAATTACATGTAAAAAAAAAAGTATACAATAGTTACATACTTTCTTATATCTAAATAACATTGTTTAATTTTAAGGAACCCAACCATGCTAACTGCTACCCAGGTGAACTCTTGTAAGAAAAAAAAAATGAAATTCTTGTTTAATTGTTCTATACATTTAAAAACTTAATAAATAGCTCAATTGGAGATGTTCTTACAATTGAATTTCATAAATAAAAGTAGAGTTTAGATTATCTAGAGTTTGATTACAATGATCTTGTTTTGCAATTAAAATCTTGACGAAGTTACACAATTTGTTTCTCATTTTTCAGGTCATTCTATTTAGTTATCTTTTGGGTTCTCTTTGAGAATACCATAGCTCTACATCGAACAAAGGCAACAATTATCGGTCTACTAGAGACAAGTAGAGTGAACGAATGGATTGTCACTGAAAAATTGGGAGATGCTCTCAAAAGTAAAGTTGGTGGTAAAGGAATAAAAAAGCCTCGATTAAAGATAGCAGACAGGTAATGTTATGTGTAAAAAATTCTTATGCATAATTGTTTTTTTCTTCTTCTTTCTGCATATTTTAGGGCACATGTTAGCATGACCATATTTTTAAGACGAGGGAGTATTTCATATAACATTTAATAATTCGTTTTTTTAGTTATATTTTTAAGTACTTACCTACCTACATATTGTTGTTTGTGTTCAATCATTAGGATTCACATGAAAGAACTTTGTGTTGGATTATACCTCCTATTTTGTGGGTGCTATGATTTCATGTATGGGAAAAATTACTTCTTCATATTCCTATACATGCAAGCGACTGCTTTTCTCATCGTGGCATTTGGATATGTTGGAACTTTTGTTCCTAACTCATAGAAGAACTTGGCATTGGCAGTAATTCATTCACCAATTTCGGTATTTGTGACTTCAATTTATATCTGCATGAAGAAAAATTGCAATAAAAATATTCATTATTCATAGCTAGCATAATTTGTTACATTAGAAATTAAAGTTTCTTAATGTAGAAGAAAATAAGATTATTCTCCAAGGTTCTGCAAAGGTACATAAAGAAGCTACTTCAGTGTACAGAGAAGAACTGATCAGCAGTCTACATCAGCATTTGATTGGAAAATTGTTTTATAAGATTTCGTAGCTTATTTATTTTTCTAAATAGTTTTTATTCTTTTGCCTCTTTACATTGTAATTGTTTGAATAAATAAGCAACTTCAATAAATGGAATAGAATATACAAAGTTTAATGTTGGTTCTCCTTTTTGCATGTCTATTTTTGTCTTTCAGTCAAAGTTATATGGATATTATGGCAGGGTTAATGACATTCATATCTTAGTACCAAATGAAAATATAATGTTTTAATTGGCTTGATATATATGGGTAAATGTATTAATTATATGTATTGATTGAGAAAAACAGTTTTTGTATTGAGACCATCTTATGTTTAGAACTCCATGCAACCTAGAAACCATTAGAAATGATCAAATATTTATATTTCAAATGTCATCATGGTTACATAGCAATATTCATTCAACTTTTCAGAAAACAAAAATTCTAATAGAAGTTCTTGGTTGGTTAAGTAAGCAACTGATCAGCTCTGTTAAATCAAGATACCATAACCCAATTACAAGTTACAACAGTGTCATTTTTAACGGAAACTAACAAACTAACAAGGCTCTCACAATAACGGTCTCAATGCCTGATATGCCTGATAACTTTAGTTGATATGTCTTCAAAAACTGCCGCAGATACATAAATAACCTTAATTTTTCTGTCTAGATCGAGCTCATAAACTGTTTTTTTAAAACCCTGCAATCAAGTTAACAAATCATAGCTCCCAAAAAAGAGTCTGAGGATAGAGAGCTGCAACAAAACCGTGGTACCACCGCGATTTCGTCAAACTCCCCGCCTTTCATTCCTCCTTCAAAGTGAAATAAGACTTACTGTGTATGTGTATCAGTAGAGCATCAGGAACGAAACTACAAGAAAAACATTGGTGACTACTTTCATTTCCCCTTTGAAGTGAAACAAGACTTTCCATGTATCTAGCAGTTCTCATTGAATCACCTTTTTCATTAAATTGAAGATACCTTCTATTTTCATTCTCAGCTTCATACAACACCAACCTCTTGTTGCGATCTTTCCAAAGAAACTGATTGCTCCCACAAAACCCAACAAGCTTGTAAATCACTGGCACAGATCCAACACTATATTGCTTAATCCAAGACTCTTCAGCACAATAATCTTTCATCACCCAAACGTCAAAGAATTTATCTAATAACCCCCTAGAATAAACAATGAGACCGATAGTATCGGATTCATTAAAGGGTACCAAAGTTTTATAACATTAAGATAAAGAATACTCTACTTTAGGCACTTCTATCCTTCTGAACAATTCATTAACCATGTCAAATGCCCCACCAATGACAATTGTTTTTCACAAAAGTGTAAATTGTAGAAGAACTCCAACTATCACATGGAAGAGGGTAGTAAGGTGGAGCATCAAGTTTCTCCAAGAGTTAACAGAAATATAAGGTTTAAAAGAAGGTATACGAAGGACCAAAAGATGATACTTTTCTTGGTTGTTGTAGACAACATAGTGATTGGTAATAAAATGACGTTTGGTTATGAGATCTAACCATGACTTGAAAACACACTTGCATTTTGATAATTCTTTTGTTGATAACCTTGTGAGGATGTTGGATACCAATTCTTGTGGCAAACACTGCATCTCTCTTTGATATTATTCTTTTGGAAATTGAGTTGTGAACAGAAAGTTCTCTTCTTTTTTTATGTATGTGTTACTTGGGTGGTATGCGAACTTGAGCAAACCACCGGCGGTAGCCACAGTGGCGTTGCCAGGACCCTAAGTCAGGGGGTTCAAACTTTTGAACGTTCAAACTTTTGATCATTGAATGTTTACTTCGTTGTTATATTAATTTACGGATGTATCAAAATTACGAATAAATTTACATGTATCTATTTTATTAGTCGTTTTAGTCCTCAATTTTTTTTAAATAGTTAATTTAGTCTTCAAAAGTGTTTTTGTTGTTCAATTTAGTCCATAAAATTACAATGATAGGGTCATTGGAAATATGTTTTGAATTTAGATATATTTAAAACTTATAGTATTAGTGTCCCACACATCCAATGATCAAAATAGTTGTTTGTCTATCTAGAACTAAAAGAGAGTTGGTGCAAAGCTAGTATTTGAGGGGGTTCAAATAGAGAAATATATAGGATAATTGGTATAAAATCATAGAGATGAGGGGGTTCAGCTGCACCCCCTGGGTTGTAGCTGGCTCCGCCCATGGGTAGCCAAACTCAATTTTTTTCACTTTGATAAAAAAAACGTGAAAGAATCGGAGCCATAATTCCCTTAAAAAAGCATTTGGTCCGGTTTGAATTGACTTATTTTTTATCTTATGAAAAATAGCTTACATAAATAGATAAGTTTTTATGTTAATTTATAAGTTTTTATTAACAAAAATTGTATCTTTATGATATGTTATTTGCATAAACTGTTTTACATAAGCTCAAAATAAGCCTTATCTAAACAGACCCTTAATTCTATAGTAAACTATTAGAAAATGGTAATATTACCTCCGATAAAACAAAAAAGAAGTTTCATTAAAGATATGAAATGGAACTTAAATTGAGTTCGTCCTTTGGTGAGATTGTTAACCATGTAAACTCAATTACTTCTTAAAATATCTTTAAATCACTAATTATTACTATAATTTCCTAAATAAATTGATTTATGATATTTTTAAGAGTTACAGAATACATGGCCAAAAAGCTAGAACATAATTTATACTGAATAAACTAGAATATCAATTATAATAATTCAGAGTTACAGATTACATGGCCAAAAAGTTAGAACATATTCATCTCAGACCTAATCAATTGAAACTTAGCTACTCATGGCTAATGCACTAGATTAAAAGAAAACAACATTACATGAATTCGGGACTAACTATGAGTTGGATGGCAAGCCACCACGAAATCTACAATCCTTGGCTCCAAATGTGTCTTCAATCTCCCAAAATTCTGAACCCCTCCTTCAGAAAACAGCTTGGCTTTTATAGAAAATTTCCAGGTCACGCAAAAATCGTACTACAATTCAGAAAATGGAAGCACGATTTGGCATTAAATTCAGATTCAATCTGGCGCGTCTTGAAAATGGTAGCACGATAAGGATTCATCGTTGCACAATTTTTTACGTAGCAAAAGCCTCCTTCTGTAGCTTTGAACTCATACATATTCACCTGAACTCAACTATAATTACATAAAAACTATAACAAAAGTGCTATATAACCTAGTGTCATCAGGTTCGATTCAACAATTATAATTATTTTAGCAGTAGAATAGGAAGTTTATGTTAAGTTTTAGTCTAGTTATACAAAAGAAATCATTCAAAAAGTCAAGAAAGACCAAGAGTCAGGAAGATGGCTTAAAGCCATGGAAACCACCCGAACCAGACACCTTTATAACTATGGAATGATTTTTACAAGTTTATAATTGATCAAGCTTGTGGCATAATTTTTATAGATGTTCTAGTGAGAAAAAATGGAGCAAGAATTGAAGAAATCAAGCAGTCAACTACTGTCTATCTCGCATCGCGGGATATGAGCCCCACATCGTGAGAATATGATGGAAATAAAAGAGATTTCTATTGTCTATCTCACATCCCGGGCATAAGCCCTACATTGCGAGATAATGAGGTTAGGTCAAAGGATGTGCTCTCAGCTTATCTTGCATTGCGAGTAAAAGGAGCACATCGCAAAACAATTTCCCTAAAATTTAGGGAAATAAACGCCTATAAATATTGAACCCCTATGCCTATCGAAAAATACCTTTTTGATAAGTAGACAAATTCATACACGTAATTCCTGAAGGATTGGAGCAACCATAGCCATTCGAGAGCCAAGTAATCATCAACCGGCAATCCTTTTATCATGTTCTTTTATTGATGTATAGTTTTATGTGTTTAGAAATCATGAGTAGCTAAATCCTCTCTAGGTTAGGTCATGAAACAGAAACTTCCCTATAATTATTTGTTCATGTAACTTTAAATGATTCTATGAATATTCAATCAATTACTTTCCTATTTCATTTGGTTAATATGTTCTTAATGCTTTCTATATGATCAATGAGTAATAACCCTAACTTGGTCCATAAATCGAATATTAAGTCACAATGATTACTAACCACAACTTTGTTGGCTTGACCTAGTTTAACCACTCAGTTATTCATTAGATTTATACATAAACTAATAATAATCGTTACTTACTTTGGCGTTCTTAAACCTTCAAATTGGTTAGGGATCACCTAAGACATTAGGGAGTGTGACCAATTAAAGAGTGTTAGTGACCAAGACACTGGCCTAGCTATTTTGATCAAAGGTATTGAAATCAAGTAATCAGTAGTACTATATTCATAGTTTGTAGTTACTAAGATAATCCAAGGAAGAAAATCTGACATGACCTAGTCGCTTTCTCACTCTCTTAAAGAATCAAAACTAATCATATTACCAAATACAAAACCCCCATTTTACTTCAAATACCCTAATTATAATCACAGTCGTGAAGTTGAAACTAGACAATCCATATAGAGACAAACTCTTTTATAAATATTACTACTTATTAATACACTAGTACACTTGCTAGTAATTTCTCATCATAGATCAAAAGTAAAAAATTTAAATTAAAATAGGTGATGAAAAAATGGAATTGTAAAATAGGGGTATCAAAACTTCAGAAAAAAGAAAATATAGGTAACAAAAGTACATATAAACCAATAAATATTTGCTTACCAATTCTTCAAGAGAATTTCTCTATCTGCCCTATAAAACACATGGGCTTAGATATGTTTCCATTGATACCTTGACCAAATTAAATATAGTGTAGATATGATATATGTAGGGGTTGGGGTTCGAACTCCAAACACCGCACTTATTCACTTTAAAAATGTGAATTTCTAACCGATATACTACTTTAAAAAATGATAATAATATTGTGATTAATATTTGTTTCATTTACAACTGTCTTATATATTGGTATAAAAGTAATAAGCTACATTGAGGAACACATGACACATGCATAACATAGCTATTACTAGAACAAAAACATGTGCGTGCATTTAATCCATTGAAGAAAAAACTCACTTTGGAGAATGGTAGATAGGTTCATTCTCAAATTGAAGGAAGAAGAGATTGGACTGGTAGATATGTTCCTTCTACTAATATTTTTTCAATAAGGACGTGAAGATGTTGGTATTGTGCCGGTTCAAAATCCAATAGGGTAGTCAGGCCCCCCTCCCCCAATCCATTTCACAAAAATTTCAATATAGATCCGATTTTATTTTTTTTGACTTGCTCTTCTACCGTTCAGGCTAATTAATGAGCTTGTACCGTTTTTTTATAGCTCAAGATACAATACTTTTTTTGAAGGAGCTAAAGATACAACTTACGACTCCATGTTGCAATTATTGTCTTTGAATTTTGATCTGTTCAATCTGCATAAAGAAAATGCAAATACTATTCCCAGAAGATCTTTGTTTGTAAAGACTAAATTTAGATAATTAGATCAAATAATATTTTGCATGGACTAAATATATATATTTAACCATTTTTTGTTTTTAGTATAGCATGGTATAAATTGTCCTTTTAATTTTCTGAGGAACAAATATTTAAATTATCTTTATCCTATATTTTTTTATATGCAAAATTAACAGAAGGAGGTAATATATATGAATAACATATATATTTTATTTCGTAAAAATAAAATAAAAAATATAATTTTATATTATAACTATTGAACTCCTTACAGATAAAATTGTCTGTAATAACATGATCTTCAATGCTAAAGAGTGCTCGATAATGTTGTTAGTGGACAAAATTAAGTTATTTTCCTATTGGTGGTTGAAGACGAAAATTGCTGAGTGTCCTTTTAATTACCATGGTTGGTGGCTGAATCCACCTGCAATATTAGGCATGTTTTAGTTGTTTTCTCTATGTTTTGTCGTAAATGGTTTGTGTATAAATATTTTATATTCAAGTAGCAAGTGAAGTAGTTGGTATGCAACTTGAGTTTATATGGAAGCAAATCAGAAAACCTTTGAGAGTGCCAATGCTGAGATGGACAGTTTATTTGTTTACAAATTTTTAAGATAATTTCTCTATCCGCCCCTAAAAACACATGGGAACCAGAATTGTACGTGTGCTTCCAATAATACCTTGACAAAATTAAATACATTGTAGATCTAAATAATATTGTGATTAATATTTGTATTCATACAACTGTCGTGTTGGTATAAAATAATATATTTAAACAACATTTTTGCCCGTGCTGCTTCTACTATTTCAAAGTAAGCTACATTTAGCACCACATGAAACATGCATAACATTACTATTAGAACAAAAACATGTGCATGCATTGAAGAAAAAACCCACTTTAGAGAGTTCATTCTCAAATTGAAGAAGAAGAATAGATTGGAGTGGTAGATAGGTTCCTTCTTCTAATATTTTTTCAATAAAGACCAACGACTTAGCCAGGACCTTAGCATAGTGGTGCAAATTTTTCTAAAAAATAATAATAATGATAATTTTTCTTATAATATTATATATCTGCGTGTGGATATAAAAAATATTGTTATTTATATGATAAAGACATAAATATTAGAATTAAAAATTTAAATATATTTTCAAATACGTTTAATAAAAAAATTAGATACTTTACGGAAAAACAATTCTATTATGAAATCTTTTATTTATTATAGGGCAAATACCGGAAAGATTCCCATGATCTCATTCATCGGCAAAGTACTTAATTTTAATATGAAGACATAAGTTTTTTTTAAGAAATCAAAATGGAATATAATGTTCAAAAGCAAAGTGATTCATCCCGTACAAGGTGTGCTAAAAGTGATGAATCACTGAAAGTCTGTTACAAACCACATGCACCTAAAAAAGATGCCTCCACCAAAGGGAAAAAAACAGATTACATGGCACTCATACTAAGAAGTGGGTGTCTCCACCAATCATGAAAGCCAAACGCAATAGGAACAAAGTTCAAAGAGTGCCATAAATTTGATTCTCACTCATGTCATTTTGTCAGAATATTTTGTTTAATAATTTTTTTAATAATAATAATAAATTCTAGTGTGTGATTGTTGCTGCAGGTGTCTATATAGAGAGGAGAAGGTTCCAAGGGTTCAGGATAAAAAGAAAAACTTTTAATAATATAGTTAGAAGATTTAATATCATACATGATCCTTTAAGTTAGATGATTATAATAACTTAGTTTTTAAGTTTTTTTTGTTACATTGGTCATCTAAGTCACAAAATATTTGTATAATCATTATCCTATTTTCATCAAGCTTAATTAAAAAATGTTTATATGAACCATTAATGTTAATTTGGTATGTCTAAATTCATAACTCTCAAAATTAAGGTTTATAGGTGTGCTATTCAGTCTTTATTTTAAACAAAATTAATCGATTACTTGATTTATAATATTTTTGATGACATATTTATTTATAAAATTATGCAAATTAAAAAAGTAGAAGAAGAATATGTGGGTAAGTAATCATGTTTGATGTTATAAATACTTTTAGCCCTACCATCTCAATGTTAAGTGGTCCAAAATCATTTTTTAAAGAACAAATTGGCTGGACAAATGGGTGACAGTGTATATATTATATAACTTAAAGGATCAATTTATAACAAAAATAAACTTAAAAGACTCATTGGCAACAAAAAAAACTAAAATGACTTATAACTTGTTATAGACATCTAATTTAAAGAACCGCGGAAGCGGAGCCATTTTCTGATCTTGTTCTGTTTGTTTTACCGCTCCACTTGTTGACTGCCTTAGGAATTTGTTGTATGAATTATGGTGGACCGATCACTTTTCTTCGAGATCGGTAATTAATGTCTAGTGTTTAGGCTGATCATGGTGTCTTCTCCAGTAGTCTGAGAGTCAAGGGGTGCCTTAATGATTTGTTTATAGAGTTTGGTGAGTCGATCGCCTTTGCTTCGAGACCAGAAATCAATTTCTAAACTAAAGTTATGTTTTGTCGTTCTTTATTCGTCTTGTTTAGAGATTTAATTATTAATAAAATTTTGCTGTTAAAAAAAATAGATGAAGTTGTGGTGGCGCACATGAACACCCTGGATGACATGAGGCTCCGCCAATTATTAAGGACGTGAAGATGTTGGTCTGTGTCAGTTCAAAATCCAACAGGGAAGTCAGCCCCAACTCATTTTAAAATTTTACCGTTTAGGCCATGCTAAAATGGCAGCCAATTAATTAGCTTGTCTCGTTTTTTATAGCTAAATATACTATTCAATCTGCATACAGAAAATGCAAATACTATTTCCAGAAGAAATTTTTTGTAAAGACTAAATTTAGATAATTAGATTAAAAAATATTTTGCAAGGACTAATAAATATATTTAACCATTTTGTGTTTTTAGTATATAGCATGGTATAAATTGTCCTTTTAATTTTCTGAGCAACGAATATTTAAATTATCTTTTTTTTTACAAACAAAATATTTAAATTATCTTTATCCTATATTTTTTTATATGCAAAATTAACAGAAGGAGGTGATATATATGAAGAACATATATATTTATTTTGTATTATAGCTGTTGTACTCGTCGCAGATAAAATTGTGTATAAATATTTTATATTCAAGTAGCAAAACCTGAATCACACCTGAGAAATGGAGGCATTTCAAATAGCAAGTGAAGGTGTTGGTATGCAACTTGAGTTCATATGGAAGCAAATAAGAGAACCTTTGATAGTGCCAATGTTGAGATGGACAGTGTATTTATGCCTAGGATTGTCATTGATAATGTTGGTTGAGAAA
>Ga0315915_1002510_pt1 | contig 23164 bp, 10 predicted proteins | sample MpolbnodulesMG_FD_207738 | JGI IMG/M metagenome (GOLD analysis project Ga0315915, IMG submission 207738) | Medicago polymorpha root nodule microbial communities from Los Angeles, California, United States - branched nodules | ecosystem: Host-associated > Plants > Roots > Nodule | place: USA...
TACCTCAAATTCTGTCTCAGCATTTTGTGTTTGGCAGTGTAGTTTCTTGACAGCAACATCCAAATTATCATCAAATTGTGCCTTGTAAACACATCCAAAACCACCTATACCTAAGATGTTACTTTCCTGAAAAATTATTGGTCGATTTTTCTATTTGCTTGTAATCAATAATTGGAACACACCCCTTATCTGTATCTTGATATTCAGAAACAGAACAACCAAAAAATAATATCAATTTGATGTTTTAAGTTTCTTAAAAACCAAAAACATAAAATGAAATGATGTTCTATAAAATATAAATATTGACAAATAGCTATTTATTACATAAAAAATAATCGTTAATTTATAAAATTATAAAGCAGGAGTACCGGTACACCTCATTTTGTGAGTGTACCGTAGAAATTCCCTTGCAAAATATATACCCCAAATCCAATCCAAAGACGTGGCACCAAAGAAATTTCAAAAGAGTTATATGATTACAAAATTGCCCTCCAGGAGGGCAAAAATGTAAAACCACCCTAAAAAATTATTATAATTAGTTAGTAGATAGAAGTCATTCTTCTAATCCTACTCCCAGCATTGTGCTCTAAAACTAATTTATGTTTTAAACAAAATCATGCTTTTGTACATAACATATAATTTATCTTTTAGGATCTGAACCACCTTCTAAAGCTTTTGTACATAGATATGGCAACAAAGTCCATATTCGTGGGTATTCACCCCAACCAAATCAAAATTGACATGTTTTCTCGCTTTGATTGGGTTTGGGTATTAATTTGAGTTTTTCTCGATTTTAAAATACGGGTACAGTACGGGTAATCGGGATATAAGTACACACCTCGAACTTATACCCAAACTCGTCGTAAAAAATCAATTTATTATCCCTTTTATATAAATAGAAACTTAAACCCTAAATAATTTCACTCACACAATCAAAGTGTCTCGGTATTTCAAACGACACTTACTTCTCTCAGTTCTCTCTCTTCTCCTTCCCCATCTCATGCGCTTGGTCATTCTCTTCTCTATCACCATAGCCATCGATCGTCATCATCTCTTTGCTGGATAATGTATTACAATGAGCTTTGGGTAGAAAAATACTGCTTTTTTTATTAAAAAAATGTATCCACTGCGGAGATGAGAATGTGTTGGGGATACCTGAACGCATCAGGGATGGGGATGAAACTCAGTTTCTCATACCCATTGAGTATGGATAGGGTAACAGATAAGTATTTGGGAAGGAGGACTGGGACGGGGAAGGTAAAACTCGTCCTCACCCCGCCGCATTAATTGCGATGTTTAACTTTAAGTCAACACATGATTTATAAAAAGTTATTCAATACAAACTAGATTATCAAAAGACATATGCATGTTAAAAATGTTTGATAACTAGTTAATGATGAAACCCTTTTAAAAACAAATATAGTTAATGATCAAATATGAGTTTGTATATAGATGGATGGAGGATAAACATACCACATGGTGAATTTCATATCAACCATTTGTTGGTACAACCTTAACAAGGATAGAAGTTTTCTATGTTGATTCTATGATATTGAGTCCATATATAACAAGAAGATATTACATCAAATACACAAACTTTTTTGTTCATTATCAAGTCCAACATACATTACATTGGACATAGGCCACCAGCATGAGCCAAACTAATAGTTCTAATTATTACATAACTATATTTATTTCAAACATTCTAATTCATAACACGGTCAGACACCCAAGCAATAGCCTTGTTGCCAACAAAATGGCAAATAGGGATGGTTCCAGGTTTGACTTTGAAAAATTCATAAAGAACATCAGGATTCATTCCTCTTGTATCATGGTGACAGATAGTTAGTGCCTTAGCTTTAGTTCCATCAGAAGCCACCAATGACACCATGTAAATTGTTGTTGCATTGACTTGGTGGCAATAAAATACCATGTCTTTGAAATTCAATCTATGACACATCACTGCTTTGTCTCCAATTTTCTTCACTTCATCCACCCTATATTGATCATGGTTTTGGGAAAAGGAACTTGAAATCACCTTAATATTAGTTCCAAGCTTTGATATGGCAAAATTCATCATTGATTTCAAGGATAATGCACAATACTTATCTTCCCCTATAGCAGATGGGCTTCTACAATAGTTGTCAAAACTTTGTCTTTCTTTTCCACTGCGAGCTTCAAAAGGTTGGCTTGTTTTTTCACTTGTTTTTTTAAGCCACCACGCGGCAACTCCAAAAGGTTGATTTATTTCTTCACTTGTTTTTTTAAGCCATGTGAGACTTCCAAAAGGTTGAATTTCTTTTTTATCCCATTTTACTGCTCCTAATGGTTGAGACTTATCATTATTCTTGTTGAAGCCCAAACTAATTTTATTTCCAGGATATAAGTCATGTTCAAGAAAGATGGTCCAATATTGCTTATTTTCTTCACCTATGATGGGTAGATTGCTTGCGCTTTCTGCATCAGGAAATACAAAAAATAATTTCTAATTCATAAATCATAAAATTTACAATGGGATATGCAAGTGCAAAATGTATGAGAAGGAATCCTTTTCATTATAAATAAATCAATCTATCTTCTCAAAAATTAGTTATTGGATCAATGATAATTTTAAAAAGGGTAATGTTAACCGATGCCCCGGACATTAATTAAGGAAGCCAAAAGAGGAAATTTTAAGTCAAAATAATATTTTTTAAGCATTTAATACATTGATTACACAACTTTGAATGTAAATATTATCCTTTTGGGTCATTATTTAAGCGTTTAATGCAAATATTACTATATTATACTTCTTAACCAGTGTCCCGGGGGAACCCGTTAGAATGACCCTTATAAAAAATACACTATCTTTCCCCCCTTTTAGAAGAACATGAACCGTTAAAGTAATAAATTTGTTTAAAATGTGTGATTATTACTAAATTAACTTTTTTATATAAATGAATCTAATGTTACTTTTCATATTTCTAAACATACTAATATTATTAATAACAAGTATATTTGAAAAAAGCGTAATAAATATACTTAATTTTTTTATATGGGCTTGTATTTAGAGACAAATTGATATTTGTAAATGAAATTATAATAACTTTAAATCTTATTTTAAGATGGAGAGAGTAATAAAAAAAACATTTACTAACCAGGCTGCAACAAATCTGAGAGAGCCTTAGGCATAGGAGTGTTTGGCCAAATGGTATTCCAATAATCTTCCCCCGATTGTGAAGCATTGATTCCCACTAAAGTCAACTATTAAATATTCATATGTCAATGTAATTAGAACAATGATGAGATCAACAAATATGATGAAATCAACAAATAAATATATCCTATTTGGATTGACTTGATATAAGAACTTATGAAGAAACCCCCTTGAAAAGCGTACAAAAACAATTTATGATAAGTTTATGAGTTGGTTTCAACTTGTTTTTATAAACTTGCCATGATAACTTATGAAATATAGTTGTAATGTAGAGTAGTTTATTAAAAAAGAAATTAACACACTTTCTAATAATTTATATTTAACACACAATCTTTTTTAATACATTATACTTGATAAATACCAAAAAATAAAATTGATCGAAAGAATATATATGATATTGTGTTTAATAAAATGAGTAAATAAAATCCCTTGTCTCTTTCTAAATGTAGATCATTAGCGTACACCAAAAAAAATAGATCACTGGCCATTTTTAGCAAAATGAAATTTCGGGTGTCTGTGCATGCATCCTCGTTTTGATTTATAATTATAAAGACTTTATTGATCAATACTATTGCCAATGGAAAACAAACATATACATTGTACATTAATAATGTGTCAACACATAGAAAAAATGCATGAAATATAATATTACAGAATCACACAAAATGATTGAAGAAGTTGAGACATTCAATCATGTACTAGTGATCAAGCGAAGAACAAAATAGCTTACACAAAATACAGCAAAAAAAAAGAGATGAGTTAACTCCATTGTAGAAGCTCAGAACTTAATATGTGTATGAGGCTGGTGAAGAATTGTTACAATCCAGCTATTACTATATATAGTGAATTTGATGACCTCTTCATAATGCACATGTTGTCATTTTATAACATCACTTGTAATTCATTGAATGTACTGACCAACTGAGTTAATAACATCACTTGTGATTCATTGAATGCACTAACTGACTGAGTTAATAAGATCACTTATGATTCATTGAATGTAATGAGTTAATAACATCACAATGTGATTCATTAAATGTATTGACCGACTGAGTTAATAACATCACTTGTCTCTTTCTATCTATATATATACAGATCATTTACCATTATTAGAAAAATGAAGTTTTGTTTATGTGTGCATGCATCCTCGTTTTGATTTATAAAGACTTTCATGATCAATACTATAGCTAATGGAAAACATATAACATTGTAAATTAATAATGTGTTAACACATAGGAAAAATACAGGAAATTATATTATGTTGAAACATTCAAATCATGTATCTAGTGATCAAGCGAAGAACAAAATACAGCGAAAATTGAAAGATGAGTGAACTCTATTGTAGAAGCTTAGAACTTAATATGTATATGAGGCTGGTGAAGAATTGTTACAACGCAGCTACTACTATATATAGCGAATTTGATGACCTCCTCATAATGTACATGTTGTTATTTTGTAAACTAATTAATGTATTAATATTATTAATATACGTAAATGTTATCATGAGACCATCTATAAAAGTTAGAAAAAAATATTATTTGTAGTAGCATATTATATAATGATACGTAAATGTTCCACTTCAAAGATACTTGTACGGTTAGAAAAGAAAAATCATCACAATTATGAGTGTACCGTAGAACTATTCAAATTAATACTATTAGTACATATTTTTATTTAATATGGACCTTTAAAAAAGTTTAAATAACCTTTACTATTAAAAAAGTAATTTTTATAACATTAAAAAATTTATATATCACCTTGGTGAATAGTTCGAGTATATTTTCATGGAGAATAATTCTAATGTGGTCACAAGACCAAATAAATGGTGTTTGGGCACACACATAAATATTTTAAGGTATACAGGGTTATGTTAACTTGTGTTCTTATAACACATATTAAGGATTCCATAAATCGTTAATATTTATTAGAAAACATTAATGGTAAATTTTTAGAAGAATAAATTGGCACAATTTCGTAGACAAAATTTCCACTTTGGATTCCTTAACATGTGTCCTGATGGCACACGTTACCATTTCCCTAATATATATGTGTGTGTGCCTATGAAGCCCGGATACTTTAGGTTTTGGTTTTCAATTTGAATTTTTAGCATGAATGGAGGATAAGGTGATGGTTGGATATGGAAAGTGTATCAAATCGTTTACCAAGTAATAAAGTGATAAGTAGAGTATCGTATTCATAGGGATTGTCGTTTCATCCAAAAAAATTGCGTTACGTATTTTTGTAAGTTGACGATATAAAAGATAGGTTGCAATTTTTATCTGTTTGCAACAGAGGAAGTTTACCTGTTTTTGGTTGCACAAAAGTAAGCAGCGGTTAGGATTCATCGCATCCCCCTGTTTATATTGTTGCATATTAAGTAACAATGATGTTGTGTTTATTTATATTAGGTAGACTATACAATTGATAAGGCCATTGGGACGTTACTAACCTACCTTGGTGTATCCCTTCGACGGCTAACTGCACTTGTTGATCGCACGGTGATGCTTATGTGCGGGGTCTTGCTAATTCAAAGGTAATTGAAACATAAACTTAAATTGGTTTTCCAGTGTTTCCCAAGGCAATGAAGGCCAAGGTCCCCTTAGGTCTGCCCATCAATGAATCTTAGGACACTCATAGCACACTCTCTCTACGTTCTTAGCAGTTCTACAAACGGGCAGCCCTAATCTACGTCTACCTTACTAAGGGTTCCAAGAGAATGGTTCTATTGGGCTACAACTTATTTCCTTTAGCTAGCCACTTGTTTCCCTAATTACTAACTAGTTACATCCTATGTTCGGTAGAGCACCACTCAGTCTTAGTAATGTCACTTCCTAAGTACCTATAACTAGGGTCAACTCTCTTTCGGTATCTTTTGCTAGTTAATAATCACTTACTTCCTAAACGGATAATTATTAGTAAAAGGATATAAATATCAAGATATAAGCATCCAGTTAGTGATAGCAATATTGGACCCTGTCACAACCTAAGTACTTGATCTAGGGTTTCACCTTTCACAGAAATAAACTAATGAATTTCCTAATAAAATTTAATAGCGAACAAAAAATAAATAAAATATAAACAAACTTAAATTAAATAAATATCCAACAAAAATAAACAGGGGTTCATCTTAAAACTCAAACCTAAAAAGATTTAGTTACACATGGTAACTAAAAACAAATTACTAAAGATAAAAACATACCCTAGAAAATCAAGGAGAAGATAGAAACTCTCCCGAAGCTCCAAAGTAGCCTTCACCTTGAACTGCCACAGTTCTGAACGAGAATTGCTGAATGAGGAAGGTTGGCATTTATAGTGAGAGTTTCTACCTGGGTTTGGGCTAAAAGTGCAGGCTTTACCCAAATTAAAGCAAGAAAAGACGTTTGTGTCCCGCATTTTCAAGATGCACGGGGCACATTGTTAGTGTGCCTAGCGCATGAGATAGAGGGCAAAGCCATGCCCGAGGCGCATGACCAATACCCTAGGCGCATGGGTGCCTCTCCCATGTGCTAGGTGCATGACTCATGTGCTAGGCACATTGTTCATGTGCTAGGCGCATGAGGTCTTTCCTAGGCCCGGGTTCTTCGATTTGCTGTCGTTTTAAGTATTCGTCTTCAAATAACTTGCCTTGGAACTTGGGAACAGAATTCCTCCCATTTGTAAGTCTTTTGAGGCCTCTTTAATCTTCAATCCTTGTTTCCTTGAATCTTCACAATTCTTCAGATGTTCTGGATTTGCCGATATGCATGATTTCTTCGTGAATTACTTCAAAAACCCCCTAAAATTACTATGTTTTGGGAAAACTAGAATTACAGACTCAAATATAGAAAACATTACAAAGTCCCAAAATCATAGGAAATCGTTCAAATATTCCTCCTTTTTGCTGCTAAAACCTAATGAAAATACTTGAAAAACATGTTAAGAATAACGTAAGATGACATGTCATCACAACCTCAAACTTAGATTGTTGCTTGTCCTCAAGTAACGAAAGAAAAACATAATTTATTCTTTGCATTTTTTTAGGAAAAACATACCTTTTCGGGAGTTGTGCTTAGGAATCATTCATCACATTTCTAGCAGAGCAGCAACTATCTTACCACTATACATTCAAGCTGGTCAAGCTTGGTGAAAGGAACCTATATTCTCGGCCTTACTTTTTTCTATGATACACGTATGTATGTCCTAAAGCCAGTAGGGCTGGTCACGAAATTTGCCCACTCCAGTCGTCACATGGATGTACCTTGCTATAAATTTGAAACAATTCTAAACACACAGTCAAGTTAAATTTATTCACACACTTGGAGGACTTTGAGGGTTATAACTTGGCTTAGGTTAAAGGTGGATATATTTTGGGAAAGTAGGCTAGTAAAAGAATATGGAGTTAGTTGACTAACATAGGGATTCTTTCTAAACATTAATGTATTGTCATCCTTCCTTTCTTGATTCAAACAAGCAGGGTAAAACAGTAGAACTATTTGTCTTTTTATTTGACAAAAACATACCTTTTTTTTAAGAGACCATTTTTTTTTCTCTTGATTATTTTCTTTTTTCTATTTTTTTTTGTGTAGATCCATGGTCATCTACATTTATTTCATTTTTATCTGACAAATGTGTTCTACTGTTACCCCACCTCAAACTTAAAATGTTGTTAATTCAAAAGAGCAACCCCAAACTTAGTTTCAAAGCATGTGCAAGCATAATAATACCTATCTAACTCCAAGTGAAATCAACAAGGGTGCATTTAAAGTGTAGGACTGCGACATGATTCGTCACTAATAAAGAAAAGAAATTTTTCTTCTGGAGGTTCAAAGTGGTTTCACAAAGGATAATAAGAATATAACAGGGTGGCTTGAAAGGCTCTAGGTACCAAAGAAAAATTGTCTCGTATGTGCAATAACCTAACCGATCGTCCATAAAGAACGGCTGCAAATTCAACCAAAAATAGCATTCATATGGAACACTCATAATATATATTGGTCCCTCTCCCTGTGTGACTCATCATCAGGTTTGCCACGTCATCGTCGTCTGCCACGTTATCCTCTGTTAGCCACATGTACTTTTTTGCATCAAAAGCTAACGGGAGGGACGAATAGCATAACGTTAACAACTTACAAGAACGGTTTTGAAAGAAAAAAAAAGGATACAAGGATGAAAAGCAAAAACACTCCAAAACGAGGTTGCATCCACACACAAACAAAACTTCATTTTGCTAATAATGGTTAATGATATATTCATAGAAAGAGACAAGTGATGTTATTAACTCAGTCAGTCAGGACATTCAATGAATCACAATAAGGCTTCACCTTAAACATAATATATTATCATACGTATTCTTTTGATCAATTTTATTTTTTGGTATTTATCAAGTATAATGTATTAAAAAAGAATGCGTGTTAAAAATAAATTTATTAGAAAGTGTGTTAATTTCTTTTTTAGTAATTTATTTTTAACACACATTCTTTTTTAATACATTATACTTGATAAATACCAAAAAATAAAATTGATCAAAAGAATACGGTATGATAATACATTTTGTTTAAGGTGAAGCCTTATTGTGATTCATTGAATGTACTGACTGACTGAGTTAATACCATCACATGTCTCTTTCTATAAATAGATCATTAACCATTATTAGCAAAATGAAGTTTTGTTTGTGTGGATGTATCCTCGTTTTGATTTATAAAGACTATCATGCAATCAATACTATTTCTAATGGAAAACATATAACTTTGTAAGTTAATAATGTGTCAACACATAGGAAAAATGCATGAAATTATATTATGTTGAGACATTCAATCGTGTATCTAGTGATCTAGCGAAGAACAAAATAGCTTACACAAAATACAGCGAGAATAGAAAGATGTGTGAACTCCATTGTAGAAGCTTGGAACATAATATGTGTATTAGGCTGGTGAAGAAGTGTTACAATGCAGCTACTACTATATATAGTGAATTTGATGACCTCCTCATAATGAACATGTTGTCGTTTTGTAATCTAGTTAATGTATTAATATTATTAATAGACGTAAATATTCCACTTCTTTTTAAACATAGATACTTCTACGGTTAGAAGATTAAAATCATCACACTTATGTTGACACTATTTACCTCAACTTATTATTTACCATGGGTAAATATTTTTTTTTCTTTTTTAGAAGTGCACGGGCAAATAATATTAAAAATTTAAAAATGAACAAAACATACTTGGACCGAAACCAAACCAAAAGTCAATTTTTAAAGTTCTAAAATGTTCAATACATGATTTCCAAAATGAAATTTCATTTTTTTACTTCTTAATAAGTATCTTCACTTATTCATTTTGGTTATATTTAGTTATAAGTAACCTAGTTAACCTAAGGTAACTCTATATTGCAATACCTTGCATGTAAATTTCAATGTTTTAGCAATGCATAAATACACATCACTAATTTAGTCGTAACTGTTTAACCTTAATATAATCTCATGATACTAAATTAAAATCTCATAAGAGCTATTACAAAAAATTATTACTATCACTTTGTATAGTAAAAAATATTTTCTCCTCTTAATTTTTTTTCTAATACACATCAAAAAATTGCCACGCAACCGAATTGTCTTTTTTCTTCAAATAGATTTGGAAGCTTTAATTTTTTCCAAGTTACAATATATTTACATTACTTTCCTAAATCAATTAATCAATTTTCTCACAAAGATTTCTAATAAGGCAACACGATACCAATAATGCAAGTAGACACATCACCATCTTGTGTGACTCAAGTTGATTTTTTTCTGTTCATATATGCACCGACATATAGCCACGGATATTTGACCACAAAACATCGGAAATTGGTGTGTTAACATTTGGCCTAAATGGGGGATAGCCCATGTGTCTGGAGTTAGATAATGGAAATGACATTAAATAAAATCAGGAACTTGTAATATGTTCTAGTAATTAGATTTACGATGTCTTTCAAGCGTGTCAATTTCTGGAAACAACACTAGGAAGACCTTTGCAGGAGACATGTTTGAGTTCACTTTGCTGAAGTCTTTCAAGGTTGATATTCACCCTCCTAGAGCCCCCTTGATCAAAGAAGTTATATGGCAACCACCAATTTTTCATTGGGTTAAAGCTAATACTGATGGAGCACTCACCAAAAATCCAATGAAATCTTCTTGTGGAGGCATTTTTAGGAATGCTGCAGGAACCTGTTTAGGTAGCTTTGTTCAGAATCTCACCACTAAGTCTTCATACATTGTTGAGATGCATGCTGCAATTTTAGCTATTGAGATTCCCTATGAAAAAGACTGGCATAATCTTTGGTTAGAGACAGATTCACAATTGGTTCTGCTTGCTTTCAAAAAGAAGACTCATGTTTCTTGGGAGCTAAGAAACAGATGGATTAATTGCCTAGAGTTAATTAAGAATATGAATTTTTTTGTAACACATATCTATAGGGAGGGGAACTCTTGTGCAGATGGTTTGGCTAACATTGGTCTAGCTCTATCTGCATTTGCTTGGTTCCCCTTAGTTCCTGATAGTATTTTGTTTGATTACTCAAGAAATAGGCTTTGTTTGTCTAATTTTAGGTTTGTTTCCTTTTGAGAAGGTGTAGACCTAGTTCCCCTTCGCTTTTATACTCCTTTTCCTTGTTTTCAATGAAGTTTGGGTGATGCTCTTTGCATTACTCTTGCCAAAATAAACCAAAAAAAAGATTTATGATGTCTTGCCATAAAATATCATATACTGACATGCGTCTTAAGTTTTGTCAAATGACACTTGTTAATTATAGGACATTGTTAATTAGTGTTTTAAGAATATTGATTAAAGAATCTATGAAAGAAAATTTTGTCTTGAGTATATAAATTCTTTTTTTTTATTTTGTTAACTTTTCGGTTTTTAAGAGAATGGGTCTTGGTAATCTGGACATTTGATCGTGAGGTAAGTACAATACAGATTGGCTAAGAATTGTTCCACGCAAGAATAGAACTCGAGTTCTTCCGAACAATTCATCATTTTGTGAAGATCATTAATCACCAAGTTCAATCACTTGGTTTACAACTTGTTACTTTTGTCAATACAATGATTACACCACTTTATAATACAAACTTTTTACTTTTAATACTTTAATCAATGACTTAAGGGCACGTGTCAGCTTTCTTGTTAATTATAATGGTCTTGTTAACTTGTATCCTAAGTATGCATAGTAAGGAATGTACAAGTAGCAACTTTGCAATAGAAAACATAATATCTCAACTTTATTTTGAAGTTGAATGTGCGACTTTTTAAACATATATTCCTATTCATTAACATATAGCCTTAAAGACACATATGTTAACATTTGCCTAATTTAACAATACTACACTTGAATTTAAATTTACTCTGTTTATCTACCTTCAATTTATTTTTGCACTACACACATATGAAACCTCTCATTTCACGAACATGCCATCTTATTTGCAACATTGCCAGAAAATGACAAGTTCCGCCCAAGATCTTATATTTTTTTATTATAGATAATTAATTGTATTAATGATCAAAGTTGTGTATTAACATGTATGAAATGATTGACTATATCATGTATTTAGGAATAGGGAAGTAATTGTCTAGTCGTTGGGTTTTGGCGATCAAAGGACAAAATCTCGTGATCAAAATAGCGGCCCTTTATAAATGATATAAATGCACACATCTATATAATTGAAGACATTAATTGAACATTTATACATCAAAAGTATAGTAATAAAAATGTCCATTTATTGTAAGAAATGGAGAGGATCTCAACTTCTTTTTATTCTTTAAAAAAACAGGGAGTGGTCCATTAATAAAATAGGTTATAGGTGCAAGGAAAATGGAGCGGTCCATTCTAGTGCAGGAAAAAAAAAATCCTATACACACACTTTTGAGTCTTTTTCTGTTATTTTATAAAACATTGTCTTGCTAACTTATTCTCTTGAGATATATGTTACGAAATTCACATGTAAATAATTTGGATTAAAAAAAAGTAATTTGTATACTTTTACGAATTTAAATACATCCTTTTGTCAAAAAAAAAAGAATTTAAATACATCCTTTTAAAAAAGAATTTGAATACATGACTTTTGCGACAATTTTTCATATGAAGTTTCTTCATATGTGTCATTATATTTCTTATAAACATAAGCAGGAATGAGATTACTAGTGTTATAGACTATCCAACTTATAATTCCTATATCTATATTATAAGTAAAAAATAATTGTAGTTCTAATCTTGTTAGTCATATGGCTTACATTCAACCCCTTCTTTTCATCATACAATAAATTATAGTTTCTCTTTTAAGTATGGTATAGGAATTGGTCGTTTGGTGCACCCAGGAGAGTCAAATTGACATTGGTATGCGTCTAGGTGGTTGAAAGATTTAATGAGTATAGAGGATATGATGGGATGAAATTGAGGAATGGTGAGACAGGTGGAAAATGGTGAAAACACTAGTTTTTGGTGAGATATTTGGGTGGGAAACACACCACTTTATGTTACATTCCCGCGCATTTATTCTATTTCAAACCAAAAGGAGGCAAAGGTGGGTGAGATTAGGGAGGTGGGTAGGTTAAATTGGTGTAGACAACCTTTTATTTGTGGTTGAGGGAGTTAATTGATCGTATTTTGGTTTTAATTGGGGGTTTGAGTGGTTCGAAAGATGAGGATTGTTAGGTATGAAGGACGAAGGGGGAAGGCGTGTTCTCTGTGAGATCCGCCAGCAAGGTGTTAGAAGTTATTCTTTTACTTGATGGCGGGTTGACTATGTTGGAGGAGGGAGTGTTTAGGTAGCTTTGGAAGAGTTTGACGCTGTCAAAAGTGGTGGCTTTTTCTTGGAGGCTACTTCTTAATCGTATTACGACATGATCAAATCTTGCCTTAAGAAAGTTTTGGAGTCAGAAGCTACAATAAATTGGGTGTTGTGTGGAGGTGGTGTGGAAACTTCAACCCCCCTTTTTTTACATCGTAACTTTGTAGGAAAGGTATTGGCAAAGGTGTTGTGTTAGATAGAATTTAATTTGGTTACCATTTCCAAATTGTTTATGCACTTGGAGTGTTGGTCCGAGGAGGCAAAGAGTAGGAAACTCCATAAAGGATTTTGGTTAATATAATTTGGCATGCGTCGTTTTGGGTGATAAAAAGAGAAAGAAACAATAGGATTGTTGGCATTTTAAGACGGTTTTTCAACAAAAAAAATTAATCCTCTTTGTGGAACAAGTCTTGATGAACGGATGATTAAATCAATAATCACAAATTAACAAACACATACTTAAATATTTTAAAGATTCATGAGTTTACCTCTTGAAGTGCATAACATTTTTAGTCGAATCGTTTATGATCATGAGCAAAGCTAAGTAGAGATGCCTCTACACAGTCAACACGAACATAACTTCTTCAAAGATTAGTGATAGCCGAAACGAATGGAGCTTCAAAGAAGCTTTTTCAAAATCACACCATGATTTGGTGTAGTTATTTACATGTATTGATTCATCAAAAGTTGTGACACTATCAGTTGAAATCGCGACGCGATTCAACAAGCTTTAAACAATGGTCTTCTGTATGAATTCTAATGAAGGCACGATCCAGGAAAATCATGGTGTTATTTCATCTCGGGATCTGTACACAATAGAAGCATTCTTTTATCATTTATCGAGTAATCTTGAAAAGTCAAAGGAACTTATACACTAAGTGTTGAGTTTGTTTGGGTGAGATTCTTGGATTGGGAAATACTTCATGAACATGTTGGATATTGAGATCTCAATAAAAGAAGAATTATAAAAAACTTGTTTTCATGTTTTCTCTTAGGATTTATTGTGGGTTTGAGTGCCTCAAATTATTGGAACAGATCGATCCGTATAGTACCTCAAATTATTGTACACATTTTTTTAATAAAAAATTGTGTCGGTAAATATTGTTAGAAGATATGATATGTTGAATTGATATGTATTCTAGGGGAGTTTTAAGTTTTAATTACTTTTAAAACAAGTCATTAAGCACATAACTTCTTTAGTATCTATAAAGGTTTAAGTGAAACGATATGTCTTTGTGATTGGTAATTTTAGTTCAACCCTAACAAGGATAGAAGTTTCTTTACATCAAAGACACAAAAACCTTATGTTCTCACCAATAGTTCTAATTAGTTTAGAACTAGTTTTATTTAGAAAATTTAGATTAGATAAAACTCTTACGAGTTATGCTGCATAAGATTTGACACTTGCACATCATATGCCTCCCTATGCAAGACTTCGAAAGTAAAATCAAGGATAGCCAAATAGCATTTAGATGACACAAGGATGCTCATTCACATCACTATCAGGTACCCAAGCAATGGCCTTGTTACCAACAAAATGGCAAATAGGGACTGTTCCAGGTTTGACTTTGAGAATTTCATAGAGCACAACAGGATCCACACCTCTTGTATCATGGTGGCAGACAGTTAGTGCCTTAGCTTTGGTTCCATCTAAAGCCACCAATGGCACCATGTAAGTTGTAGTTGCATTAACTTGGTGACAATAAAATACAACATTTTTGAAATTCAATCTATGACACATCACCGCTTTATCTCCAATTTTTTTCACTTCATCCACCACATATTGGTCCTTATTTTTTGCAAAGGAACTTGAAATCACATTAATATTGGTCCCAAGCTTTGAAATGGCAAAATCTACCATTGATTCTAGGGATAGTGCACAATACTTATCTTCTCCCACAGCTGATGGGCTTCCACAATAGTTGTCAAGCCCTTGTCTCTCTTTTTCATCCCACATGTGAGTTGTAATAGGGTGTCTCTCTTTTTCGTTCCACATAAGAGTTGTAGCCGGTTGTCTCTCTTTTTCGCCCCACATGCGAGTTGTAATAGGTTGTCTCTCTTTTTCATTCCACATGTGAGTTGTAATAGGGTGTCTCTCTTTTTCGTTCCACATAAGAGTTGTAGCCGGTTGTCTCTCTTTTTCGCCCCATATGCGAGTTGTAATAGGTTGTCTCTCTTTTTCATCACCAGATTTAAAAGCATCACTTGATTTCTTAGGCCATATGTGAGCTCCAAAAGATTGTCTTGTTTTTTCGTTTGTGTTGTCACCCGAAATTATTTTTTCATTTCTCCATCCACAAATGCCCAAGTTAATTTTATTTCCAGGATATAGTTCATGCTCCAAAAAAAATGTCCAATACTGCTTACTTTCTTCACCTCTTATGGGTACATTGGTTCCGCTCTCTGCACCATCAAAGATTGAAAGTAACTCTCAACGCATAAATAATATAATAATATATTCATGGATAAGGAAAATAAAATTTAGTATATATTTTTTAGATAATAACTCTAGTACTATATATTCCTTAAAAAAAAAAAAAAAACTCTAGTACTATATATCAAAGTATCATCCTTTCCCAATTACACTACTAGAAAAAGCAAAATTAGGGAGGGAAATTAGTGATGGAAAAAATAAAATCCCTCACAAATTCATTGGTCGTAAAATTTAGTAACGGAATTAGAGAGCAATTTCACGTTTTCCCTCTCTAAATTTTCCTCACTGATTTTTGTTTTTTTAGTAGTGTTATTGGACTAGCAATTTAGACCAAAAGAAAAACAAACAAAATAAATAAAATGATTAGTTGTTGCAACTTTTTTGATATTTTTACAAATATACCATCAGAGAGAATGGTGAAGTATTAGATAATACAAAAATATTCAAAAGACAAACCTTAAATGAAAGATACATATAAGTTTTATAAGTCAACTTCAAATTAATTTGTACCTTTTATAAGATCATCTTATTAAAAAAATGTGGGAGAGATCGTTTAAATATATTTTTTAAGAAGGAGATTGTTGTAATATTATAAATATCAATGTAAAAAATTCATTCAAAATGTGAAAAGTGCATATGAATTGATTTGACAATAATGACAAAAATTCGTGACTAAAATATTTAGAGGAACATAACTTGCAATAAAGTTTTAGAAACACTAAAAGAAAATTTGAGATGTTTACAAAGATCAAAAACTTGTTTAAAATGAGTAACAAAAGTCTCCATAAACTTAACTTAATTAGTAATGACATTGTATTCTATATACGGCTGAAGTAGGAACTTTAATCTTCTAACTTATTTATTTTAAGAGATAATTTTTAATCAAGAGGCTACTCTGCTAAAGATAAAATGAGTAATTATTCATTTATTAACCGGGCAACAACAAATCCGACAGAGCCTTGGGCAGAGGAGTGTTGGGCCAAATGGATTTCCAATAGCTTTCCTCAGACTGTGATGCATTGATTCCCACAAGAGCCAACTGCAAATATTACGGTGTTAATCAGTGTCATTAGATTAGAACAACTATTAAATCAATCAAGGATTATCATAATTTGTGTCTTAAGGGCTTGTTAACAACTTAAAAAGAGCAAACTTTTATTGAAAAATGTAATATTCTTAACTTTTAAGAAGTTGAATGTATGGTTTTTTACACATATATTTCTATAATGAATTCCTTAACATGTGCCTTCGAGGGCACAAGTTAGAATTGTCATCAATCAATACTTCCTCTATTCTACTACAGTAATCGATTAATATGAACATTTTTTTTATTAATAATCGATTATTATCAAGTATTGATGCATTTATTTATTAAATAAATGTAAAGTAGAAAGAATAATGAATTGAAAGTGCTGCATATAATTGAAAAGCACAAAAATTGATTGGAAGAAGTTAAGACAAGCAAAGAAGTAAATAGCTTACACAAAATAGAGAGAAAACAGATAGATGTATGAACTGCATTGTGGAAGCTCGAAGCTTGATTATTGTGTATATGAGGAAGGTGAAGGATTCTTACATGCCCTATATATATAAAGTGAATTTGGTGGGCCTCCTCATATATTAAACTAATCTCTTGTCAAAAAATATATTAAACTATCGATGAAATATACACCACCAAAAAAAACATCTATGAAATATACTAAAATAACCAAAATGGTGCGATCAAGTGAGAGATGCTTTGGTCAGTTAATAGTTCAACCTCTGGCGGATGCATCTGAGACAAATGTTAGACAGGAGATTAACCACTTTTATATGCATCTCAATTTTTTTTTTTGAGATTAATCTCCGCAGTTGGCCGTGGAGATAGTTTACCAAAAAAAATCTATTAAAAATATCATGTTTTTAGTTTGATTATTTGCAAATCTCTAAACTATTTCTTTATTTTCAATAATAAAGGTACGGAGTTTTTTGGCAAATTTGTTTGACAAAACGTATTATGTTTCAAATCATACAAATTTTTTAAATGAATTTGGGACGATTAATTTGGACGATACACATAATTTCGTCTGGAATTTGTCTGAAAGTATTACGTCAATTTGTGCGAAAAATATTTCGCACAAAGGGTGGGAATATATATATATATAGTATTAGTCCAAAAATATTTTGAAAATTTATCCGTTCAAAATATGTGCAAAATTTGATAGAGAACACGGGAGGAGTTCACCCAAATAAACTAAGTAGTAATTGAGGAATAGATATGTCTGATGAGAATTTCAGGATGACAACCAATAAAATGTAGGTTATTACCCATGTTTTGAATAAGGTTTAATTGCAGTTTTGGGATCTCTTAAGTATCAGACAGTTGCGAATTTGACCACCTAACAAAAACAATAACAACTAAGCCCTTATGTTAAGCTCATTTTACAGGTTTGGCTCCCAGGCCAATTTTGATACATTCAACGTACACGTGGACGTGTATAATTTTTAATTTAAAAATAAATAAAAATGTCACGTGTAATGCTTTATTTTTTATTTTATTTTTTATTTTTATAAAAAAAAAAATTGTTGCAAAAAATAGGTAGCTAGCAAAGAACTATGCTACCAAAATATATTGATAAAGAAACAAAGAAAACAAAAGGAGGGGACCAAGTCAAGACCTTCCTAAATATTAACATATCTGAAGTTTGGTATTCCCTAACTTGTTTTCTGCAACAACAAAAAAAAACCTCTAATAAACATAGGCAGATCAAGCCTAACAGTTAAATTCTTAACATGTTTTTTTAATTTAGAAATAAATAAAAATAATTATTTTAATTTATTTTTAAATTAAAAATTATTTTGAATTTAAAAATTATTTTAATTTATTTATTTTTAAATTGAAAAATTATTTTTTTAATTAATGCATTACACGTGGCATTTTTATTCAATTAATGTGTCACGTTATAAAATCCATAAAGCTAAAAATTGACATAGAAACTATTTTGAATGACATTTTACAATTTCATAATCGTATTTTACATTTTCTACAACGACAAAACATTAATACTATTTTGATCAAAGTTTATAATTTTAAGGCTAAATTGCATTTTTTGCCACCTAAGTTTCAAAATGTTGCGATTTTTATCCTCTACTAAAAAAATAAAAATTTTGTCATTTATCTTTAGAGAAATATGCTCTTTTGACCCTCTAACTTTATGAAAATATATTCATGTGACCCTCTATTGTTAGGAAAATGAGCGCTTTTAACCCTTTATCTTTACAAAAGGTTGCAATTTCTGCCTTTTGTTTTGAAACATGTGGCGTCTTCTCATAAGCTTTGCAACGTTTTGTAAAATTAAGGGGTAAAATTTTAATTTTTTTTAATACGAGACCAAAATCACTACATTTAAAACTTAGGGGGTGAAAAGTGCATTTTAGTTTAATTTTAATGATCAATTTTCCTATTAACTCCAAGCCTTTGTTTGGTATGAGAGAAATAGAGGAGAGTGGGATAGAGAAGAGAAGTTGGAGATTTCTCTTGTTTGGCAAGAAGAGAAATTGAGAAGAGAGAAGAATAAATGGTGGGCCCATACCTTTTTTGTTTCTCTTCAAAAGTGAGAAGAAAGAGGGAAGAAGACAAAAAAGTCTATTATGTCATTGGTTTTTTAATTAATCATAAATTATAATGTTGGCTTATCAAGGATATTTTTGTCTTTTAAAAATAATAACATTTCTTTCTCTTCTATTTCTCTTTTTTTTCTCTTATACCAAACAATACATCAAATCTTATCTATTTCTTATCCTTTTCTCTCTTCACAAACTCTCTCTTATCTATTTCTCTCTTTCCAACTTCTCTTCCGAACCAAACACACCCCAAATAATCTAAGACCATGAACAATTGGTTTGTTATCTAACTCTACACGTGGTTAAAAGATTAATGAGTACATATGTTTGTTTAATATGGACCTTTAAAAAAGTTTAAATAACCTTTACTAAGTATTAAAAAATAAATTTTATAGCAATAAAGAACGTATATATCATGTACTCACTCTGTTGTCAATTATAAATAAATTTGATTTTTTAGATTCATTCAATTAATGATGTATGTGATCTATGATATGAGTCACGTACATCATTAATTGAATGAATCTAAAACATCAAATTTATTTATAATTAGCAACGGAGTGAGCAGTTGGCTAGGTTTGAGTATTTTCCCACGGATTTTTAATTGAGGTATAACCTTAACACGATTGAAACTTGTTACTACTACTAAAAGAACTCATTGGAAATTGGTATAACCATTTGGCAAATTAGTGGTGAATTCCAAGCTACGACTTGGTTGTCTTTAATTTCTTAGCAGTCAGGGAGCTTGTAACATTTAATAACCAGATTAATTTTATATGTATATAGTATATGATGCATTTGCCATGCAACATGACATCTAGTCCATCTGTCTGAAGTTTGATTTTGCAAATGACACCTATTATATGAATTGGTCATGCAACATGTCATCTGGTCAATGTGAGTGAAGTTTGATCATGCAAATGACACCTATTAATTCTATGGTCTTTTTCTAAATTACTTTAAAGAATTGTGAATAAATAATTGCACTACTTTTAACATAAAATTTATCTTCTTTTTTTAACTTCTCAAACTATTTTAAGGGCGATTTTTAACATTTAAAAAATAAATTAATAAGTAGTGCAATTTCAACTAAAAATAATTGCACTGCTTTTAACATAAAATTTATCTTCTTTTTTAACTTCTCAGACTATTTTAAGGGCCATTTTTAACATTTAAAAAAGAAATTAATAAGTAGTGCAATTTCAACTAAGGTTGTTGATTAATAAGTAGTGTAATTTCAACTAACTATCTATTTCAACTATGGTCATGTTAATTTTCAGTTTTCTTATCTGAAAAGACTGTCTTCATAGGATGTTACTTCTAGATTTTGGGTGAGTTGTTTATTTCTTATATATGTATCAATTAAATCGCATATTTGTCTAATAAGTCTAATTTTATCGAACTTCATTTTGTAGATGCTTGAGTATCCTGCGTTTTGCGAGTTGACATTGAACAAACAAACTACTTCGTTGTTTCTGGTTGATGATTGCGACAACGAATGTAATTGCATTCTAATTTTTGGATCGTTTCCATATAAGCACTTTTAAAATGGAGAACAATGGAAGAGTATGATTGATGCTCGCAGAATTCATGAGGACAAAAAAAGTCATGGTTGGTGCTCCAATGAACAAAATTAGTTCAATAAAAATAGCAATGAGATTAAAAAACAATTTTATACTTAGTCTGGTCCTAAATATAAGAGAAGTTTTTTTTTCCAGGTTCATAGAATAAATTATGTACTTAGTTTATATTATAGTTTTGATACAATAATTTAATGAACCTAAAAAAAGATTCTTCTATTATATTTAGGACCGGAGGACGTAGTAGTTAATATCCTCATCAACTTGGTCGTCATCTAGACAAGTGCACTTAAGATTAATGAGAATTTCTTCATTTCAATGCGATATCGATGAAAAATTGCGTTCTTTTAATGTCAATTAAGCGTCTTCCCATAACAAAATTTATGTATCTTAATGTCATTTATGTGCTTTCTCATTGCAAAAATTGTGGCATTTAATATCATTTATGCGCATTTCTGTTACAGTTTTTCATACTGTAACGAGAATGCGCATAAATGATATCATTTTTTTTATATTGTAATCGACAATCGTTAACACGTTTGCAAAAATTATGGTTTTTAATATCATTTATGCGCATTTCCGTTACATTTTTTTGTCATTAAATGTCATTTATGCGCCTTCTCATTACAAAATCTCCGCATTTTAATGTAATTTATATGTTTTCTCATTGTTAAAATTTTGACTTTTAATGTCATTTAAGTGTCTTTCCATTCCGAAATTATGCACTTTACTATCATTTATGCACTTTTACGATAGAGAATATTTGTATTTTTAAGTCATTTACGTGCATCCGTTTTACAAAAATTTCTTCAGTTTAATGTTATTTACGCACCTTTATATTACAAAATCTCTGATTTTAATGTCATTTATGCACTTTTTCTTTACATAATTTCTGAATTTTAATGTTATTCATGAGTTTCTCATTATAAAAATGATGCCTTTTAATGACATTAATGTGATTTTATATTAAAAAATATTTGTATTTTAACATCATTTATGTACATTCTTTCTAAAAAATTCTTATGTTTATGACATTTACGCGTCTTTATATTACAAAATCGCAACGTTTTAATATCAGTTATGTGTCTTCCCTTTACAGAATCTCTGCATTTTAATGTTACGTATGTGTTTTCCCATCATAAAAATTATAGTTATTAATGTCATTTATGCATTTTTACGTTAAATAATATTTATGTTTTAATGTCATTTATGTGTCTTTTCTTCACCAAATCTATGTGTTCTAATGTCAGCATCCCCTTTACAAAATCTCCATATTTTAATATCATTTTTGTGTCTTCCTATTGCAGAATCTTTCCGTTTTAATATCATTTATGTTTCTTCCTGTCACAAAAATCTCTGTTTTAATGTAATTTAAAACGCATTCCTTTTACAAAATCTCCGTATTTTAATGTCATTTATGTGTCTTCCCGTTACGGAATCTCAATGTTTCAATATCATTGAAGTGCATTCTCATTACAAAAAAAATTCAATTTAAAGTCATTTATGAGAATCTTGATTTATATGCGTTTTAATGTCATTTATGTGTATTGGCCTTACATAATTTATGGGTTTGCTGCCTCTAATTGTGCCTTCTCAACATAAATGCTTCAATCATTTAATGCAACCACTCTTCTAGAATGTTTCGGAAGAGATTTGTTCACTCTATAAATAGATCGTCAACCATAACTTTGACATTGTAGATTACCCTCTACAACAGAAGTTTATTGTCAAATACCATTTTTGTTTGCGAATATCATGGCCAAAGTTTTTACTCCTCCGTCATCTGTGTTAGGTGGAAAAAGGATTTGAAGATGAAGGTTCATGTGGGTCATACTTGATGCTCTCGCTTGGTCAATCATTAAAGACATTGTTGGGATATACTTGTGAATGTCTGTGTTCTCACATGGTCATTGAGTGTGGCAGTCATATTTCCAACAGGTAAATGGAAGTTGATGGTCTCCTCGTGCCACCTCTCTGACAATGCGGTGATGAGGGCACCATTGATGTTAACAAACTCAGTTTGTAGAAGCGGGGCAAGACTAGATCCATTAACTCTATCCCAAAGCCAATTTGCACCCTTTCCCAATATTGTCAACTTGTCAGCCTTAAGCTTCCTTCCGTGCGAGAAAAGCTTCACCCAATGCGTCCTCCCAAACTGAAATACAAAAAAGAAAACAATCAACAAACCGTTGAAAATATAAACATTTGAATAACTAAAAAGTAAACATTTTAACATACCAATTGAGGGTGCCCCTAATATGGACCATAAAAATAAAGGTCCATTGGTGGACCTATACATATGACCTACAACAACCAGTTAGCCTTCATGTTAATAATTGAAATTGAAATTTAATTAAGTGAGGTATGTCTCCTTTACAAAATGCCTCTCCCTTCCCCAAATTATCTGTATTTTACATCTCCATTGTTGGACCTTCATGCTTCATCTCTCTCTCTCTCTCGTTGGAACCTCACCCAACACCACCTCATTGTTCCCCAAATATCGGCCTTCATGACAACCATATGCAACCAAATCAATTGAGAAGAACTTCCTAA
>Ga0315915_1002513_pt1 | contig 23159 bp, 18 predicted proteins | sample MpolbnodulesMG_FD_207738 | JGI IMG/M metagenome (GOLD analysis project Ga0315915, IMG submission 207738) | Medicago polymorpha root nodule microbial communities from Los Angeles, California, United States - branched nodules | ecosystem: Host-associated > Plants > Roots > Nodule | place: USA...
CCATTAAGAATAGCCAATTTCCAAGCATTGTCTTCCCTGACGACATATCCACGCACCTTGAACAAACACCCACATTTTCTTGATCCCGTTGCTTCATGCCTCACTTTTGTCTTCGGTAATTTGTGCTCGCCGCTCCGTTCACAAACCAACTCCAACATAGCATTTCTACCTTCACAAGATCTTCTAATGATAACCGTAAATCCATCCCTATTTGTTTGTCGACGGACCCAACCGAGCAATTCGTCTTTATCTTTCCATGTGTGTCGGGTCGAAAAGAAATGAGCCGTGTCCACTTTGTTGTCACGAAGTTTCCACACATCGGAATTGACGCTTGAAGCCTCAACTTTAATGGAAGCTTCAACCTTCACGGAAGCTTCGACCTTAATGAGAGCTTCAACCTTAATGGAATCGACAACTCTAGGTTTTCGATCACCCGCGCTCTCAACCTTATCTATAAATAAACAACATATAATTACTAAACTAATTAATAAACATGTATCTAATATCATATAATAACATAAACAAACCAAAAAAAACAAAAGAAAAAAAAATTTGGAATTGTTTTTTTTAGGCAGTAGCACTGCCATTTGAGAAATTTGGAAAAATTCTAAGTGTCTAGCGGAAGTTAACAGCCGCTGACTCCTAGCGGTAGTTAACAATCGCTAAACTTCGTGACAGACAAAAAAAACAGCAAAACCCAATCAAAAGCAAACATGTTAAAACTTGCAATACCTGTTTTTTTTGATGCATATTGTGTGTAGAAACGTCCTAGCAATTGATCGACAATGATTTGGAACCAAGATTTTGACAAAGGATTTTTGAAATGGGGATTTTTTGAGGTATGGTATGGTGAGGTGAGGTGATGAATGAATAGGACCTAGGGGTTTTCTAGTTTTGGGGGAAAAAAAAAGCAACGGTAGTTAACTACCGCTGGCACCAGCGTCTGTTAACTGCCGGCGGTTTTTCCAACGGTAGTTAACTACCGCTAGGGGCCCTAACGTAAATTACTTGTGTCAATGTGAAGTTTTTTATGTCAAAAAAGAAATTTTCTATAATCAAAAGCTGCTATTTTGGGTTGAGTAAGTGTTTAGGTGTAGCGAGTGTTTCTCTAAGTTTGAGCTTTGGTTTGGTTTTTTCATGTGGCAAAAAGAAACCACAAACGTATGTGAAAGAGTGCCGCAAGTAAATTCAAACCAAACACGGTTGTTTGCGAATTATAGATTTGGGTTGGTTCGATTTTAAACACTCCTAGTCATTAAGTATTGTTAAGATGAAAGTGAATGACAATGATTGCATAAATAATTTCAAACCGTGTGTGTATACTAAGCTTTTAGATTTGATTTGTCTCAACCATTTTATCTCAATCAGATGCAAATAAGTATACTTACAAATTCTCTTCATGATACCTTGAAATCATTGACAAGAATTGCACAATCACATCAGAAAAATCGATCAGCGATAGTTTACATAATAAAGTTTTCTTAACTACACTTGTGCACTAGAGAAAAGAAGAAACGATTTAGAAACATTTTGACAAAAGTTTGACTCATAAGAATGTGATTTTCTATTTGTATATAACTTATGTCACTTAGAGACTAGTAAAAACACCTGAAAGGGTTTCTTCAATGGAAACTGAAAGAATGGATAGTTCCACACTATTATGTCCTTCTGCAAATTATAAATTAGTGAATTTTGAAGAAGTTGTGCAAGATAAGAGATGGGAAGATCTAACAGAAGAAGTTCAGCCTATTAAGAAGGATAATGTGTGGGACCACGTCTTAGTTTCAAAAGATCGTAAGTCTATCAATGGCAAATAGATGTAAGATCATAATTTATTTAGCATTTCAACACAAGCTAAAAATTCATCGGATAGATGTGAAGTGTGCCTTTTTGGATGGATTCCTCGAAGAATAAGGGTACATAAGTGGTGTAGTCCAAAGAAAGTTTTAGAGAGGTGTAGAACTAAATTGGTAGTGTAGAGAAATAACATTAAATCTAACTAGTTGAGAGAAGTGTGCAGAATTCTCTTTTGAAGTGTATAGAACATTATCATAAGATGTATGTAGAACTCTCTCTTAGAGGGGGTAAGAAATGAAAGTATCCTCGCATGAAATAGAGATTGTTCGTCTCTAAACTATTATATCCTCTTCAATTTCTTATAAAATTCTCACTACAACCTTCACCTTTTCCAACATTATTTTCAAGCAGTAATCAAGTTGGATCAAAGATTAAGACCTTTATGTAGTCCGCCATGTGAAACTTGGGTGACCCAAGTCAGAGCATCGAATAACCCTTCTTGGAAGAGTATCAAGTTTTCATAATTCTACAAAATAGAGAAATTTGGTCCTAACTCAGTTTAGAGATTAATCTTCATCGTTGTGCACGGCGGATACCTATATATTTTACAAAAACAAAATCATGGCTATAATGAGGTGGGTATGCACAAGTTTAATTTTTACAAGATAAATTATGTCCGAAACCTCTACGATACTGTAATATTATAGCATATATTTTTGCTTTATCAAGAGAAATTCAAAAGGAAACCCCAAAGGTTAGCTGAGTGGTGAAGGCTTGAGACTTGGGAGTGTGCTCTTTTTTAGGTCTTATGTTCAAACCCTCCAAATGCCAACAATTCTTGTGTTGGCCTAGTCCATACAGAACTTTGTTTTGACTTCAATTAGGCGCTGCGATAGTGGACGGTGCGTGTGGTCTCCCGTCCTTGGTCTAAATATCAATTTTCATAAAAGAGAGAGAGAGAGTGAGAGAAATTGAAGTGTCTTAATAACCATGTGATTAAAGAGTTGAAGATGAAGTTCATAGGGGAAGTAGACTTGAGAACTTGATACAAAGGAAACATCCTTATTATTCATATTGAATGATTTGATGAAAAGATGAGTAATGAGTACAAGGTTTGCTCTATATATAGAGTTTGTAAGGAACTAACAAACTAACTACCTACTAACAAACTCTAAATAACTAACTCAATATTAACTTCTATATTCTAATATCAAGGTTTGTTGAGAAACTATATAAATCATTGAGAAAGCTTTTCATACTAAACTTGTATTTCGTTATCAATCTTTTGATCATATTCAATACTTAAATGCAAGCCAGCTGGAGATTCAAAACTGAAAAATCAATATAATCTTGATAAGAAAAACACACTAGAAATGCCTTTTAATCACACAATTTAGCAGCAAATACATGTAAATGTGCTATGCATTTGTAAGCCTCATGGAACCGAACTTCTATTCTTGCTTATCTTCTTGATATGCTGTCAATCTGCAGTTTATACACTATATCTACCACCTTAAAAAAACTTGTAATTTAGCGTGCTCTAAACACGATGTGAAACTCAAGGACTTTTACTGCTTGACGAAAAATCATCTTCACATTGAAGAGATGTGGAGGAGTGAACGGATACTTGTCTTTTGCTTCCATGTGAGAATGTAGAAGAATCAAGAGGTTGGCTGTCTTGTGACTGCAATCCGGAAGTTTTGAATCTTGCGTGTTGGCCGCTCTCACCGCGGTTGATTACTGGCACTTGGATTGGAGTTTTTCCTTCAAGCATGCTTACTACCAATGACATGGATGGTCTAGGACCAGGAGATGTGTTGGTGCATAACAATGCCAAGTTCAGCATTCTCATGGCTTCCTTTTTCGAGTACCTTGAACCAAGACTTGGATCCACCAACTCCAGGAGGTTTCCTTGATCTTGGAGATCATAGGCCTTTAACGACACGTGCACAAATTAAGAGTAGAAAATTAACCAAAGTACCAAACCATAAATATAACAAAAACCAGAAAGAGGATAAGTTTGGCGTTATAAGACCAGGGTAACAATCTTCTCAGAAGAAATGAAGAGCTCCATAGTACATATAAAGACACATATTTCTAGAATTTGTGACAAAATATTATAGTTATGAAGGTCTCAATTCATTTTGAAAATAGAGAGAATCTATACTCTCTGTCTAACAAGTCAAAAAGGAAGTTCGATACATACCCAATCCAGAAGATATACAAACTCCTCCATTGGCTGGAAATTTGTGTTGCTTTTTCCAGCAACAATCTCTAAAGCTACAACTCCAAAGCTATATACATCTGCTTTATCAGTCAAGTACCCCCGCATGGCATATTCTGGAGCCATGTAGCCACTATTAAGAAGCAGTGAAACATGAGTGGTTACAAAAGATGCTGTGTAACTTCGAACGATAATGAACAAAGTCTTGGTTGTTAATGCCAATGACAAAATATCAACTAATTTTGAACAAAGACTAACATTGTTCCAGCTATTCGTGTACTGATATGGGTATTCCCTTCTTCATTAAGCTTAGCTAAACCAAAGTCAGAGATCTTGGCATTAAGATCCTTGTCAAGTAATACGTTAGTTGGCTTAATATCCCTGTGTACTATTTTCAATGTTGATTCCTCATGAAGATAAGCTAACCCCTTTGCTATGCCAAGACAGATCTTCATTCTTGTAGGCCAGTCCAAGTGCAGCTTCTGTTCTCGATGACCTATTTGAAATACGGGGGGAACGAAAAAGATTTTTCAGTTACATCTTGATTTTTAAGAAGAAACACACTGACACTAACACGCACAACAACAACTCAACAAGGTAATATTGTTAAGAGGTATTTACCGAAAAGTGCACGGCCAAGACAATTGTTCTCCATGTATTCATATATCAGCAGCAACTGCTTTCCTTCAATGCAACAGCCATAGAGCTTAACAAGATTTGGATGCTGCAAAGCAGATATCATTCCTATTTCATTAACAAATTCGCGATTCCCTTGGTTTGATTTGGAGGAGAGCTGCTTAACAGCAATGACATCACCATCTGACAACACACCCTGCATTAATTAAGCCACGGCTTCAATATCATGCTTTTTATATACAAGTTAGTCAAACTTTAAATCATAGTTAAAACTATTAATCCCTCCGGTCACATTTATAAACAAATTTTACTTTTTCATATTCAATAAATAACTGGTGTATATGAATGCTATATTATAGTGCAGATACATCAGTTGTTTAATGAATCTGAAAAAACAAAATTTGCTTATAAATATGTCCGGAGGGAGTAGACTATATGAAGTGCTGTGTTATCACAGTTAGACTAATCAAATGAACTATAGTAAGACATTACTTGCTAAACAAGTTAGCTATGGTTTTTGTCACCAAAGGTTCGACCATTAACAAAATTCTGTATGGAGAGCTGCTTAACAGCAATGACATCACCATCTGACAACACATCCATGCATCAATTTGCATGGATGTGGGAAAAAAGGGCGGATAATAGAGGTATAAAGTTCTGGGATGTGTCATTAGCAGAAGACTTCTCTTAAAATAGATAGAAGTTTTGCGGGATAAATGGCATGGTCTATCCGAAATTACCTTGTATACTGGCCCAAATCCCCCTTCACCAATCTTATTTGCAGGATCAAAGTCATTAGTGGCTGCTTTAATTTGTCTTAAGCTGAAATAACCTGTTTTCAGATCAAAAAGCTCTACAACATGGAAGATTTACAAGTAAGTCACCATTCAGATTTTAAAAAATTGGTAAGTAAGAGAATAAGGAGAGGCAATTTAAAAAGGAAAATATAGCGAATCCTACAATTTTATAGGAGAAAAAAGTTGTTTTGCCTTAATATTGATTCCAAATCAGTATATTCTTTTAAATTTGTCCTCATTCTGTATCCATACAGTAATTTTATGCCTCCAAAGAACATGGATGCATAAAAAACATGTTTATATCATATATATATTGTAAATTAAACTCATGTTCTATTGAACTAGAATCTTACCTTGGTCTCTTGTATCTTTATCACCAAGGATACCCATCTTCCAAAGGGTAACCAGTATAAGCATGAGAAGCGCACATGATGCAGCCACAATTCCAACGATAACTCCAGCAGAAAGCCCTTCTGAGTGATTCCTAAAGTCTACAACAAAGTCGAGATGCTTATAGAATATGACATAGCATGGTAGTTGAATTAAAAATGATAAAATAAAAAAAAAAACAAGGAAAAAACTTACTAGGTGTTACTGTGATAGCAGATATAAGAGGTCCATAAACACCTCTGTCAGGAATGGCAGTGGTTCCTTTCCCTGCCCAGTATAAGTGAATTTCCAAGGTGTTGTCATTCACTTCGACATCAAATTCCTTAGCAATGCCCTTTCCAATTCCACCAGCTTCTTCCATAATGTTAAAATCTTTCAAATATTTAATACCCTGTGAAGATGTAGCATTTTAAGTTCATAACTTCAATTTAGGGCACCTACTTTCTTCAAATGCCAGATACATGTACATTTTTGCTTATATTTAAGACTAAGAGGAGAACAAACTATGATGAAAATATAAGAATCAATCAAAAATAATGTAAAGAGATATTTTGTTTAACTACTCACTTGAATTGAAACATCAAATATGCGTCTTCCAAGACTTTGATAAGTCTGGTCATTAGAAAACATTATCTCAGCAAAATGGAGTTTCACTTTATAATTTCCCTTCTGCATACAGAGGCCATAGTATTTAAGTGACAGAGGGGCAAGCCGCGCGGTTTCATAGTATTCTGGGCCATTAATATTTAAAGGTAATGTATTTAATGCAGTATAATCTGCATGGACATTTCCCATATACACTCCTGTACTGCTATAAGCCCATTGTCCTTCATTTCTAAGAACAAAATTTGAAATTCCATCTCTCTGCAGATCGCCGAAATAGTTATTTCCATCATAATCCCCTTGAGGTCCTCCACAATTTATGAACAATGAATTATCTGAAAAGACAGGGAAAAACTCTAATCACAATTCAGTACAGAAAGAAACTATCATCATACATCCTAATTTGATCAACTTTAACTTATTCTGCTTTATGGATTATGAATAATGTACAATCGATTTACTAAATATGCTCAACACTCACACTGGGGTTTTCTTGCACAAGGAAGGTTCCTCTTCAAACAAAACGTTCTACAAGATGAATGTAGTTAGTTTCAATGGATCATCCAATTCAACGGTGACAAGCCACGTGGAAAATAAGCATAGAACTTACGAAGGTGAAGTGACCGCTGAAGACGAATGGCTCGAAGCCAAGTTCCTTTTTAGAAATAGTAAGTTATTAGCAAAAACTAGCTTTGACACAAATGAAATGTGTATATATATCTAAACAAAGAGAACCTTACAGATTCAAGTGCTGGCAGCTAGTTGCAGAAGACTTTGTAAAATTGTTGTCAGATAAATCTCTGAAAGAGACCAATATAGTTAGACTAAATTTAGTTTCTTCATAACTCAACTGTGCAACGCTAAAATCCTAGTGACAGGTTTAAATTATGCAATTGGAGAAAGCATGGTAAGTGAAATATGCTAACATGTTAATTTTGAAGTTCAGTATCCAGTCTTGAATCGGTCCATTCAAAGAATTATTAGTCAGAAACCTGCATCCATACAAAAAAGTTAAATCAATAAAGAAAAAGCAGCATATTTTCCAGATATCAAATTACTAGTAGAATTAAAATACATCAAAGATAGCCTTTGGTCAGTAAGTCGAATGTTCACTTACATGTAATCTAGCCTTTTCAATCCTTGAATTGAATTTGGGATTGAACCAGTCAACATATTGAAGCTTAGATCTCTGCATGAAAGTAGATTTACTATAATGTTAATTAATAGTCTTATGAATCATTACACATACCACATACTTCAATTTTGGAATGTTAAATGATTGGCATAAAGAAGAGAAATAATTGAGCTGAATATCAATTTGACTCACAAAGTAATTAAGTCTGTCATTTCACCAATGTAATCAGGAATAGGACCTGTGATTAAGCAATTTCTCAACTCCCTGAATCACAGAAATATAACATTACAGTAAAGAAACGAAATGAATCATATAGTTCTTCACAAAATATCTGAAAATGACTCAACTCACAGTAGTTGCAAGTTTTTCAAACCCTTCAGATTAGGAAATGTCATGGTTGGTCCATTCAAATCACTTATTCTCCTGATACAGAGAAAATTTTCATCCGTGAGAAAGAAATGTGTCACAAATAATGGCTGCCTTTCTCATTGTTATTCCTTGTGTATATATAGAGGTTATAAGGCTTCACAGGTAATTACACTAAATAATTACAATTAATGGAAACAAATCAATTTCTGATTTATATCCTTATTTTTAGGAACAAACTAATCAATATAATAAGGAGAACAAGTTAACTCCTTATTCACAAAATGTTCCGCCTTTGAAGATTTTATTCCACAACAATTGTACAATATATGCATATTAAAGGTATGGTGCAAGTACTCACAACTCAGTCAAAAGTTCCAACTCAGATATGGTGGGAGGAATTGGACCATCCATAGATGTACCTTGCATATTCCTATAAAAATCATAAAATTTATGTCAGAAACTAGAAAAGATGTCAAGCATGATATAATTTATTTTTTTCCCCCTCCAACAAGAAAAAGGTCACTGATAGATCTAAATGTATACTAACAATCTCTCAAGTTTGGTCCAGTTCCCAATAAAACTAGGTATCTGTCCAGATAAATTGCTTCCATCTATCCTACTGCAGAAAATGCAAACACTGATTTCAGAATTCAATAGAGACATATATATAAGTGTATAAAAAGCATTTGTATCAGTTGATATCACTCACAAATCAGTGAGATTGTTTAGTTTGCTAAATGAATCTGGTATTATCCCACTAAAGTTATTCGAAGAAAGGAGCCTGCAAATTCATTTAAAATATTAAAATTGGTCATTTATAACAAAATGATAATGAGTAGAAGAAAGAAACAGTCTTACAGTCTCTTCAACTTGATCAAATTTCCAAGACTAGGAGGAAGCGGTCCTCCTAGTTGATTACTTTCTAAGACCCTATGAACATGCAAAACAACATTGTCAGTTAAGTATTAAACCTTCTACATATAACATTTTTTAACATAACATCAAAATTAATCTTCTCCAACACTTACAGTTCCTCCAAGCTGGAAATATCACCAATTTCTGTCGGAATTGGACCACTTAATCGGTTTCCCAAAAGCGACCTGAATCACAATAAAAGTAGTACATATTGATCATTTGAAATACAAAAAAGAAAACATGGTCAGTAATGGAAGCCACTTAGGCTAAGTTAGAAATGCTTCTTACTCTCCAAGAAAGTTACCAAGTTAAGAAATTTTTATTATAAAACAATTCATAGAGCAAAAAGGTAACGATGACTTACAAAACAAGTAGCGAATTGCTAGCAAAACTCGTCGGAATTGTGCCATTGAGATAGTTGCGAGTGAGATCACTGCAAACAGAATATAAGCTTCAACCACTCTTTTGCAGATTTTATTTCATATTATGAAGTTAATCATTTTTTTACGTATCCCTTAAAAAAAACTACTTATGGAATATTGCTATCCCAATTTTTTTGTTCACACTTGATTTAGCAAATTGTATGAACACGCAATAGAAAAGACGGAGAAACAGAATATACAACCACTTACAGTACTTTCAACTGAGTAAGATTTCCAAATTCACTAGGCATAACTCCAGCTATATTTTGACCTTTTAACATGCTGTCATAGCCAAACTTGTATTAATGTCCCATAAAAACTAAACAATAAAATTACAAATATAAGCTTTAGATGAATTCAGTAAGTAGAGACTGTCTCTAAGAGACAATGGGAAATGTTAAGAAACTTTGAGCTATAAGTATAAGTAATGGTTTTAATTAATTTTTTTCTTCTGTCGTATCCCTATGGTTTTCGACAAAAAAGGTCTTGGTAATCTAGAGTTCTTCCGTGTCCTGAGAGACAAGTAAAGTCCGAGTAAACATTGTTTTCGTCAAGGATCAAACTAACGTACTCGCAGATCCTGAACGATCCGACCTTAACTTAAACTCATTACCTACTTGAACACAACTCAATGGTTGTTTCTAATGAAAGTTTACAATGTAACCTTTTGATTTTAACAAATATATTTGGTGAAAGTTGCATAATTGAAACAGTTAAAAATATACAAAGAAAGAACGTAACATACATGCTAGTAATATGGCAAATGGTGTTATTTTGGAAAGTGCAATCGCATGTGACTTTCCTCACTATGTCATCATCTAAAATATTGTCATTATTAAAGCCTCCATCCTCAATGCAGGAACGTTCTGTGACTTTCCAATTCACGTTCTTTAGTTTATCCGATATTGCTTGTAGAGATTTCACTGCAACATACACAAATATCAATTGCTCTAGTTACACCACTACATGCATTTCATCTGTGAATTCTACAAAATTTTGCTTAAATCGATTAAAGAATGTGCCGAGGGGGCCCTAGCCCAGGGCACCATATTTCTAAGGGCACCAAAAATTTATTTCTTAAAAATACATATGTCTGTCCTCGTGAGTTTAACTCAATTGGCAGGGGTTTGAACCCCGGACACCCGACTTCTCCACATTTAATTTTGTGAGCTCTAACACTAGGCTACTATACCATAAAAAATAAAAAATATACATATGTCTTGATAGCAAGTGTCCTAGAGACATTGTTTAATGAGAATGTTGCTATCACCCGAAACTTAGAATATAATTGATCAAGCAAACAATTAAGCCGGCTCAAGCACCAACTTTATCAACACTCAAAATAACATCTAAAAATAGACACATTCCAACATCTCTACATTTCATAAAATAAATAGCAATGTTTATTACTATAGTTTTGATGTATAAATATACAATTAATGTCACATTCCAAAAATATGTGCATTTATATCATACGTTTACTATAGTAATTTTTTGAATAAAAATATATATGACACAACATAATCATAAAATATAACTGATCGTACAAGTATAACTTTCTTACTCTAGGAACAACTATTTTTGTAACAGTCGATACATGGTTATTTTTTTTGTTGAAGGAAAGTCGATATATGGTTATTGAATTCTAATTTTAACTTTACACTCCATTTCCATTCTCTCTAATCTAATCTATTCTGTCCATTTCTTTATGTTGCTATCCATCTATTTACTTTCGGTCGGTCAAAGTCATTGGTGGTGGGCAAAATAAAAGAAGACGGAGATAAAAAAACGTGATGAATGTACCCAAAAAAAAAATGTGATGAAAAGGAGAGGAAAATAGATAGAGTAAAAGGTGTGGTCCATAATATTTTTTTTAAGGAAGGTGTGGTCCATGATATTCTTCGTTGAAATTTAATATTAATATTATTGTAAATATAAAAAAAAAAATTAAGGGCTTTTCTATAATGGAATTTTTTTGAATACTATAAGAAATAAAAAATAGTAATTTTTTAATAACTTTATTTTAGAACTTGTACACTTTTATATTAAATATACAATTTTATAATAAATAATAGTTGTTTTGAATAAAAATTATAATTTTTCCTTAATTTTTTTTTTGGTATCATTTTTAGTTAGCTTAACAAATACAATAATGCATAGGACAACAAGCCTTTTTATAAAAATCATTTCATACTATACTTAGCACGCGTTTAGTTATCTTCTCTATGTGATAGTAAGATCCAATTTTGCTATTGAAATTGTGAATTTAAGATTCAATTTTGCTAATGAAATTCATATTGAAATTGTCATATGATTAGAAATGTTTGTTGATTAATTCTTTTTTAAAAAAAAGTTATGTATTGATGATTTATCATGAGATTAATCCGGTTTTATCATGGTATTGTCTTGTTTTTATTGGATGCGAACTTTATTAGGTTCAACTAAATTTAAGATCGGATTTAAATCTAGAGTAGTGATATATGTACAACTATTTAGGACAACTTTGATGACAACTTTCATTTTCTCTCTTCTCATTGATCCAAAATAAAAATAATAGAGAGAGAAAAAAGAAAAAGGGAGAATAAGAATATAACGTGAGTATGAGAGAGAAAATTATCAAAAAATTATAATAAAATGGTTGTACAAATATCATTTCACTTGAATCTAATAATTATTAACCTCGTAAGATTGAGTTTTTCTGCGGAGTGAAGAAGACCTCAAAGTAGCTTCAATTCAACCAGGTTAGTTGAAGTGTCCGTTTCCAAGTTGTTTTTGTCAATAAATATAAATGAATCTACTTTTTCAATTTTGCCACCTAAGAGTACCATCTTTATTTCAACAGAGAATCCCATAAAGAATTGATAAATGGTCACGGCAGATTTGACATTGCCATGCACTCTCCAGCCTCTCGAAATTTGACTTGTAAGCGTTAATTAATAAAGAAAATTCTCCCAATTAGCCATCATTTATGAAACATTATTTTCAACTTTCAATAATTATACACTAGTTTATCTTGTTAACGATTCAATTCAATCTTGATTATAACTAAATGGTCCAATTTTCTACAAAATTAATTATGATAACATATCAACTGTTCATGCCTTGATGTGACCGATTATTTTTATGGATATTGCTAACGAGTGTTCAAATGATACTCTTTAAGGATTTCTAATTAAGAAAAATGTTTATAGAAAAAGGTAAAAAGTTCAATTTCAAATGTATTGAATGTATCAATTTTTCAAAAATCTACTATTTAAAGGTTGTTAAAGAGTACCTTAAAAACACTTGTTAATATTTTTCCTATTTTTCAAAAATCTACTATTTATGCTTGGAGACCATCTCACATGGGATGACGGCAACAGACAATAATAAGCTTATCATAAGTCATTTTACTGGATTACCAACTTGATCTTTATTTTATTTTTTTATCACAAACATACTTCAAAGTGACAATTGAATCAATAATGAGAAGTCCCAAAGTAAAATGATTTCAGAAAATAAAAACACAGCCAGGGTCTGGTTCACTTTCTTTTTATCAGAGCTCTAGTGGTTAAAACTAAGTTGACCATGGTGGGGAAGTTTATCACTTTCTCATGCTAAATGCCGGATTTCCCTTGTGTAACACTGCGACAAAAATGTTATATGACATTGTTCAACCATAATATGATACGCGACTTTTTGATTTTCTTTTCTCTATCTTTTGCAATTTTTCTTTGTTTTTTTATTTTATTTTAAAATGAGATTGTTACGTGTCATATTATTGTTGGACAATTTTACTTGACATTCTTACCCCACACCATAAAGTATCACTAGTATTACAAGTGTGGATAAAAGTTTTCCTTTCTTGATTTTTTTAAAAACAAAGTTCTGTTGGGTTCATAAATGGAAATGAAATGAGAGAGTCCTTGGCAACTAAAAGCCAAAACTTAAATGTACAGAAAGAAAATAGTAAAAAACAAGTTGGCCAAAAAGTATTGAAAATCTCGTAAAAAAATAAAAAATATTGAAAGTTCATAAACTAAATTGTAGAAATGGAAACAGATTCACACCCTTAACTACTGTAAATCCAAAGAAAGCAAGAGACTATGAAGCAAAACATTCTGTACTAATAATATTTTCCAGGAAAATATTGTATAAGATTATATCAATATTATTTCAATGTTAGATTTCTTAATTGCTATGGTCTATAGGGTAGAAGTGGGAACGAACGGTTTGAAAGTGTTAACAATGAATTAAACAAAGCATTGATCATTATTATAACAAAAAAAGAAAGCGTGAAATTAAGTGTACCTTCATCTTGTGGTATGAGTTGAGCGTTGGATCCTAACTCTTGAAGAAAGCAATTCAAAGCCAGAAATGAACACAAGATAACATAATTCACCAATTTGGAACCTGACATCGTGGACCATATATTTGGATTTGAGACACAACACAGTACTGAAACAAAGAAAACAAGATTTGATGTGCTAAAGTAGGATACTAGGATTAATAATTTGATGTGTTAATTTGTTAAAGAAAAAAGAGTGAAGCTTTTTATTTATAATATAATAAAAAGGGGAGTTTGAGTGATAAAAAATAAAAGTTTAATTAATGAAGTGGAAGTGGTCCGAACGAAGAAAGGAAAATAATTGTACGACATATGGAAACAATAAAACGAGAATATGAAAGACAGACCCATAAGTTGATCTCGTTGATAAAAGTTTTGATCATATCAGAATTTTAATAATTACACTTAAAATATTTGTGGTGTGAAAACAGTTTTGAGTCATTTTTGATTTGGAATCACTTTTATGCATTTTTTTTAAGTGTGTATATAAAAATAGTTTAAAGTTTGATTAAAAGCAGAATTCTGATCAGAGTCTTAAACAGATTTATACAATGAAATCAGATTAAACACTGAGAGAGAGTCAACACAAGTAATTATCTTGGTTCCCCTCACAAACTGAGGTTAGTTTAATCCTGTGGCACTTTTGAGGGATTGTTCACTACAATCTCACTATATTACAGTTTGCTCAAACACACAAGTAAGAGACTTACATTGTTCAAACACACAAGTAAGAGACTTCTACAATCAGAGTTTAGCAAATAAATAAGATTATGTTTACACTTGATATACAATCAGATGTGTAAGAAAGCTAAAGTGCAAGTGACTTCATAATACTTAAAGAAATTCTAAGATTGAAAGCTTGTAAGAATTTCTCTAAGCGTGTGTGCGCTATATAACTTGACAGGGTAAAGGCACTTGTAAAATGATAGAAGTCTTGTTAATTTTCTTCAACCGCTCAGATCATTATATAGGAGAGAATGAGAGAGAGTCGTTGTTGAAGAAGTGACTGTTAAATGATTGTTATGTTTAATTTATTTCTATTATTAGGAAGTATTACTTAGTTTTTCTCTTGGGACATAGTCTACACATTATAAGGCTTGTAATGTGGTTGCATCTATTTTCACGCTTTCCATTTTTGAATCATGTGTAAGGCTATATAAAGCCAAACTCTTGTTCTCAATAAAACAAGACATTCTCTCATAAAACCAGTATGGTAGTTATTGGTATTAACAATTGGTATCAGAGCTCCATTATTGGAACTTGATCCACAGTGAGTGAGTGAGTGTGATGGAAACAATTGGGGTGAGAGAAATAAGAGTGTATCAAGAAAGAAATTGCAATTTTATTTCAAGTAAAAGGAGTTTGGAAGAATGACGGAAAATGATAGTAGTAATTTCGTACATTCTATTATACCTAAGTTTGATGGTCATTATGATCATTGGGCAATGTTGATGGAAAATTTTCTTCGTTCGAAAGAATATTGAGATCTCATTGAAAATGAGATTTTGGTTGTGGAAGCAGGAGTAGAGAAAACTGAGGCGCAACGTAAATTGATTAAAGAGCAGAAGTTGATGGACTTGAAGGCGAAAAATTACCTTTTCAAGCAATTTCTCGTGATGTGCTTGAAACAATCCTTAGCAAGGACACGTCCAAAAATATATGGGATTCAATGAAGCAAAAATTTTAGGGTTCAAACCGAGTCAAAAGGGCACAACTACAAGCTTTACGGAGGGATTTTGAGATTCTTCATATGAAAGAAGAAGAAAGAGTTAATGCTTATTTCTCCCGCACTCTAATCATTGCTAACAAAATGAAAGTTCATGGTGAAATTATGAGTCAAACAATCATCACTGAGAAGATTTTGAGATCAATGGTCTCAAAATTTGATTATGTGGCATGCTCAATTGAAGAATCCAACAACTTGGACACTATGACTATTGATGAGTTGCAAAGTAGTCTTCTTGTTCATAAACAAAGGATGAAAAGCAATGGAGAAGAAGAGCAAGTTCATATGATATCTCAAAACTGGAAGAGGAAGAGGTAGAGGCGTGTTTAGAGGAGGCTGGGGATGAGGAAAGGGGCGACAACCCTACAACAAAGCTGTTATAGAGTATTTTTGGTGTCATTGGTTAGGACACTATCAATATGAGTGTCCTGATTAGGAGCAAAAGGTTAACTATGCTGAATTTGAAGAGAAAGAAGAAGAAAAGGTATTATTGTTGTCCTATGTTGAAAAGAAACATGGGGAGAAAGAAGAAGTGTGGTTTCTTGACTCTGGTTGCAGCAATCATATGAGTGGAAACAAGGAGTGGTTCTCAAATTTCGATGAAGGCTTCAGACATACTGTAAAACTTGGAAAAGACAATAAAATGAATGTTATGGGAAAATGTTGTGTTTGTATGCAAGTGAATGGTGCTACTCAGGTAATTTCTAACGTTTACTACATTCATGAGTTAAATAACAATTTATTGAGCATATGACAACTACAAGATAAAGGCTTATCTATTTTGATTCAACATGGGAAATGTATGATATATCATCCAACAAAAGGATTAATTATGGAGACAATCATGAGTGGAAATAAAATGTTCTGTTTGGTGGCTTCCATGATATCAAATGAGTCTACACGCTTTCAAATGTATCAGAAAACGAATCTTATCTTTGGCATTGTCGGTTTGATCATTTAAGCTGTCAAGGATTAAGGAGACTCTTTTAAAAGAAAATGGTAAATGGGATTCCTTTGATCCAAATTCCAAAGAAGCTATGTACAGAGTGTTTGATCGGCAAGCAACATAAAGACTGTATGTCTAAAAGGAGCTTTATGGAGAGCATCAAATAAGCTTCAACTTGTGCACGCATATATATGTGGACCCATTAAACAGAATCACATAGCAACAAAAGGTACTTCCTCAGTTTTATAGATGATTTTACTCGTAAGACATGGATTTACTTCTTACATGAAAAACCAGAGGCTTTTGAATTGTTCAGAATTTTTAAAGCTTGTGTTGAAAAGGAGTCAGGTGCATATATCACCTTCTTAAGGACATATAAAGGTGGTGGATTTACCTCAAATGAGTTTAAAGAATTTTTCAAAGTTCAAGGCATAAGCAGACAATTGACTGCAACTTATACTCCTCAGCAAAGTGGAGTTGCTGAGAGAAAAAATAGGATGATAATGAACATGGTGCGGTCTATGCTGGTTGAGGAGAAGGTTCCTAAATTTTTTTAGCCTGAAGCTGTAAAATGGAGTGTGCATATTCTCAATAGATGTCCTACATTGGCCGTGCAAAACAAAACTCTAGAAGAGTCATGGAGTGGTGTGAAGCCAACAATTAATTACTTTCGAGTTTTTGGATGTGTGGCTCATGCACATATTCCAGACCAGAAAAGAAGCAAGTTAGATGATAAGAGCAAGAAATGTGTTTTGCTGGGAGTAAGTGACGAATCAAAGGCCTACGAACTATATGATCTAGTTTCAAAGAAAATAATCATTAGCAAGGATGTGATTTTTGAAAGAAGAATGCAGACCAGATCATTTAGAGTGGAAAAATGATTATGAGAATGACATTTAAGAAAGAGTAGAGTCCTTCCTGTATAAGAGATATTATGAGGAAACATGTTCTAACCTTAACACTAAATCAACCGAGAAAATTCCTTTCTTCATTTCATATAAGAGAGATGAGAATTATTTAGATTTTTTTGACAATTTAAATGTCTCGGGGGACTGCAGATTGCTTATGGGATACCACCTTCATGTAGGAAGTCAGGTAGGGCAGCTCCTGCCCCCTAGAGTCAATGATGCCCCCTAAGTAGTCCTGCAAAATTATAAGTTAAAAGACACCACCTTCACGTAGGAAGTCAGGTAGGGCAGCTCCTGCCCCCAAGAGTTAATGATGCCCCCTAATTATGCATTTGATTCTATCCTCCTTTTAGAAGGATTTATGGAAGCTACTTTTAGTTATTAGAGAAACACCACCTTCACGTAGGAAGTCAGGTAGGGCAGCTCCTGCCCCCTAGAGTTAATGATGTTCCCTTATAGATATTTTTGCTCCCGCCCCACTTTTGATTTATCTAATTATTCCCCACACAAACTTATACTACTTTTACTCTAAAGACTTTTAAGGGTTTAATTTACCATTAAAGTTAGAATGTGCTCCTTAAAATACCTACTCATACACTTACTCAAGGACTGCAACTTTGTGCTTTTCTCATTGGAGAATTTTCGCAATAAAACATGATGTGGGTATAGCAAGAACACTTAAAACACAAGAAATCACTTCATGTACAAGAAACAACCATTTGGGAAGAGACAACAAAAATTTTATGTCATAATTTTCAATAAAAACAAGCCGCTTAACATGCCCTTCGCAACAAAACAAAACAAAAAATTAAAATCCAAGGGAGTTTGGAAACACTATGACACTTAACAAAAATAAAGACAAGACACTTTATTGGCTCCCCCCACACTTGGGAGAAGCATTGTCCTCAATGATTTGGAAATGAAGAAGAAGAAGAAGAAGAAGAAGAAGAAGAAGAAGAAGAAGAAGAAGAAGAAGAAGAAGAAGAAGAAGAAGAAGAAGAAAGAGGAGAAGTAAGAGGATAAGAGTAAAGGAAGAGGAAATCTCACAATTTATTGAGGTCCATAAGGTGGACTTTGGAGGTGAAGATGTTGCATCATGTTCTGGAGCATTTGGTTGTTTTCTTCAGCCATCCGATTGCCCCTTTGGACATCATTTCTCAGCCCGACCACTTCAACACCTTGTCTTTGTTGCTCGGTGCTTATTCGTTGAACTTCAGTTTGGATCCATGTCTACCGTTCATCATCATAGTTCCCACCGGCTTCTTGCTCATGGTGCAAGTGTTCACCATCCTCCTCTTCATCACCACCATCATCACTATCATCACCATCAACATGTACCTTTGGGTTAGTGCCAACATAAAACAAATTCTCCACCACCTCCGGATTAGTTATGTTCGAATTAGGTAGAATAAACAAACAATTAGCATTATTGACTTTCCACTCATATTGGTATTTGTGAGACAAGTCATAAGCTTTAAGGAAGAACATAGAGGTGAGTGTATCTAAGTTTAGATAATTATTCCCCTCAATCCTATTGATCCCTTCGCTCACATTCACTCCAAACTTCTTAGCAATGAAGGTGATGATTCCACCTACCACTATATCACCTTTATCATCCGATTTCTTTTTAGCAATTGAAACAAGATAATCAAGCAAATAATAGCAAATGTTAACAAGGTGGTTATAAAGCATAGCCCACAACATAAACAGCTCATCAGTCCTCATCATTCCTACCTCTTTCCTACCCCAGATGGCGCAAGCCATAACTCTTTGAAGGTACCTAAGCACAGGGTTAAGAATGTTACTAGCCTTATTAGAGCGTGAGTTGTATAGGTTTAAACCGGTTATGCTCTTTCAAAAGGCAACTGGGTCGTAGTCGGCCGGTCTTAAAGTTTGATCCCAAGAGTCATGGATATACCCCGCGTTTACGAGGCCAAGTTCGGAACAAAAAGCGTCCAATGACATCTCATAATCAACATTTAAGATCCGGAATGCGACCCAATGATCGGGGTTATCTGTCTTCGACCTATCTTTAGTAAAAGAATTAGAGCTCAAGAACTCATAGGTGAAGTTTTCAAACCCCCTCATAGGTTTCAACATCTCGACCAACCCTAAGTTATTCAATAGCCTAATCACATGTTCTTCTATTCCTAGTCTATTCATAGCATTAGCATCAGGGTATCTACAAGCATAAATAGTTCGAGAGATTAGAGACTGTTGATTGCTTTTTGCCTGCACCACTTCTGGAGCCTTCAATCTTCTTACCTTTCCTCTTTGATGCCATTTGACCTTAGTTGACTTGGTGTGGGTTTGAGTGAAGGTTAGGGTTTGGAAAGGTTTTTAGAGAGAAGTTGGAGAGAAGAAAGAGTTGTGGTGAGTGAATGGGAAAGAAGAAGGAAGTTTTGAAGATATGGGAGGCCTGGTATCGCGCACGGCCGTGCCACCCCTAGACATGGGCCGTGCACATGTTTATGGCATTTTTGGTGGTTTTGAAGGCACACAAAGGCACGACCGTGCCTCCACAAGCACGGGCCGTGCCTGTCTCTCGGCAATTTTGTGGTTTTGGGTTGGCACTGAAGGTGAGAAAAACATTAGGGGGGGTTAAATTGTGTTTACTTTTTCTTCGTTTTCTCCTATTGAAGTCACTGATCAGAAGCAGATAGAGTTCAGCTTCTGAAGTGATAATCAGAATCTAAATGCAGCAGATAAAACACACACACACACACACAGAGAGAGAGAGAGAGAAGAAAGACACAAAGCGATTATACAGGTTCCTTCCACAAACCAGAAGTAGTTCTGTCCCCCTTGCACTTCCAAGGAGAGTTCACTAGAAATGTAATATCTGATTACAATTGCTCACTGCTACAACTAGCAAGAGACTTCAAATTACCCAAGCACACCTGCAAGAGATTTCCTATGCTCCTGAACACAGTCAAGAGACTTCCAATGCTCAAGCACAACTGCAAGAGACTTCTATTGCTCAAGCACACAAGTAAGAGACTTCTATTCAAACAAAATTACAAAGAAATATGTTTGAAGTTGAACACTTGATATACAATCAGTGGTGTTCACAATACAAACTAGATACAGACTCTTATGACTCTAGAATTTCTAAGATATGAACTTTGATAAGAAATTCTAAGTGAACTTTTGATGCAGAACAATTTCAGCAGAGTTTTGCACTTGTAAATTGTTTGTTTTATGAGTCTTGTATATGTGTGTGTCTGCATTCCTTTAAACAACATGTCTTTACTCCTTTATATAGAGGTGTAAAAGATACGTTGAAATTGCCACCGCATCAAAAAGAGTCGTTTGAAGCTTGATCAATTCACCAATGATCTTTTGCCTGATTTGGGTATTGTCCTATGAAGGATCAATTTCAAATCCATTCCAAGTCTGGAGGAACACTGGTGCAGGCATAGCTGTTTTTCTTGTCCTGTTGTAGATACAAAACAGAGTAGTGGAAATAGTGGTTCTACACTTAGTACAATTGTCCTTTGTCAACTCTCTCCAATGTAAAAGCATCCAATGCCTTCAAATCCATTTGAATTAGCTGTTGCTTAGTTCTTTCAGTCTTCTGTAATGCTAGACGAGATTAAATCATTTGAACAACCTTTTGAAGCTTTAATTCTCTCAGCTTCTGATGATCTTCGGCTCCTGATGAAAACAGCTTCTGGTGATGTTGCTTCTGATGACGCCAGCTCTTCAGGAGCACTGTGTCTTCAGATGCTTCAAGCTTTCTACTTGTTGATTCCATTGCTCTCATTTGTTCTTTCAGAACCTATGCTTTAAAAATAGACACTACATTTTTGTCTTTTGTCCTGCACACTTTTACAAATATTAGCATATCCAATTGACAATTTTTAATACTTTGTTATCATCAAAACTCAAAGGGTGATGTTAAACACATTTTTGTTCCAACAGGCACGACCATGCTACCACAGGCACGGGCCGTGCCAATCTTTCTGGTCAAGGGGGGCCAAAATTTTTCTCCTTTTCACATCGTATTCGGAAAAAAAACCTACAAAACAAATAAAAACAACACAAAACGAACAAAAATAAAGCGATTAAATCCGTGGGTTGCCTCCCACAAAGCGCTCGTTTAGAGTCATTAGCTTGACGGTTAGAAAGTATCCTTAAAAAGGATCAAAGAGATCATATTGTGCAGATGACGCTAGAAAACGTTCTTTCACATCATGATCTTTAATCATGCAACAAGAATAAAGAGCGGGACTTTTCATAACATTTTCCAACTCAAATCCTACCATCTCCTCACTCACTTGAAAAACAATCCTACCGTTCTTAACATCCATGATAGCTCCTGCAGTAGCGAGGAAGGGTCTTCCTTGAAGGATAAGGACGTCAGGGTCCTCTTCAATGTCAACTACCATAAAATCAGCCAGGATGTATATCCCTTCTATCTTAATGGGGATGTTCTCAACCAATCCAGCCGGTTGGATTGTAGAACAATCAGCTAATTTCAAGGTCATCTCGGAAGGTTTCAACTCTCCTATTCCCATCCTCTTAAAGAGGGACAAAGGCAATAAACTAACACTAGCTCCTAAATCGGACAAGGCTTTATCAATGGTCTCACTCCCAATCACACAAGGGATGGAAAAACTACCTGGATCTCTGAGCTTTGGAGGCGGCTTCTTAATGATGGCACTACTTTCCCTAGTTAAAGTTATTGTCTCATTATGCTCTATCTTCCTTTTCTTTGAAAAAATTTCTTTTAAAAATTTAGCATATAGAAGCATCTGAGACAAAGCTTCTGCAAAGGGAATATTTATGCAAATCTTTTTAAGCATATCAACAAACTTATTAAATTGTGCCTCTAAGTTAGGCTTAGCAAGCCTTAGTGGGAAAGGAACTTTGGTTTTATCAAGCGGTTTTTCACTCTCTATTATGACTTTCTCACCTTGAAGCTTAACACACTCTCCCTCAAATTTTTCAGCCTTAGCAATGGTATCTTCTAACTGATTACTACCCCCCTAATGAAATAGCATTAACATGGGATTTGGGGTTGGCTTCGGTTTGACCAGGAAAGACTCCCGACGTTTGAGAAGAAGTAGCCACCTGTTGGGCCACTTGGGAGATTTGAGTTTCAAGCATTTTAGTATGAGTAGCAATAGAGTCTACTTTAGAATTGAGTTTGGCAAGAGAGTCATTCAGAAATCCGGTTTGGTTTTTTAAGCTCTTGGAGCTGTTTAGATTGGTTCACAACATAGTTTTCCATTAAAAGTTCCAAACTAGATTTCTGAGGGGCTCTCTGATTGTTTGCATAGCCAGGTGGTGCCATTTGGCCATAGGAATTTTGAGGGGTTTGGTAAATTTTTGGTTTTGCCTCATTCCTTGGTTGTATTGAGCATAATTCATTTGCTTAACACCTTCAATAGCACTACCTAGGTGGCAATCAACACCAATATGGCCAAAAACACCACAAATTTCACAAGGAGGTGATACAGGGGCAGGGGTGACAGCAGTAACATTCATTTTTTCAAACTTTTGGATGAGTGCGTCAACCTTAGCAGCAAGATAATCAAAGGTAGAGACTTCGTACATACCTGCCTCTTTTTTAAAGGGTAAAGAAGCAATGATGACTCTCTCATTAGTCCATTGGTAGTGGTTATGGGCCATGTCCTCAATCAAAGCGTATGCCTCTGTATAGTTCTTGTTCATTAAAGCTTCACCTGCAGCTGCATCAACAGTCATTTTTTTGGTATATGATAAGCCATTATAAAAAGTGTGGACTATAAGCCACTTCTCCAAACCATGGTGGAGACAAAGTCTAAGCATTTCTTTGAAACGCTCCCACGCATCATAAAGAGATTCCCCATCTTTCTGAGTAAACCGTGTGATTTGGTTCCTCAATTTAGCAGTCTTAGAAGGGGGAAAGAATCGGGCAAGGAATGCTTGCCTCATTTGATCCCATGAAGTGATGGAACCAACTTCCAATGAATGGAA
>Ga0315915_1002516_pt1 | contig 23148 bp, 10 predicted proteins | sample MpolbnodulesMG_FD_207738 | JGI IMG/M metagenome (GOLD analysis project Ga0315915, IMG submission 207738) | Medicago polymorpha root nodule microbial communities from Los Angeles, California, United States - branched nodules | ecosystem: Host-associated > Plants > Roots > Nodule | place: USA...
GGGCGACAGCTCAGCATGACTAACGGAGCACTTGGACGGAGGGACCTTTTTGATGGACGTCTGACAAATTCAGGGACTAAGTTGATATTTCGCATAATTGAGGGATTAAGTTGGCCGACGCGTGAAAATTCAGGGACTAATTTGATGGTTCACTCCATTAAAGATGTTCTCGTTTCGACATGAGAGTTGAATGGCCTCTACAAAATATAAGTCAACTCCTAACTAACTTTTTTGGAAAAAAAAACATGCTAAATTTTTTTTTACCAAACATTTTTGTGGTTAATTTTTTTTATCAAATATTTAACCCTATTAATATTATTATTAGTTGATCAGCACAAAAGGTTTAACCTTAATCAATCATTTGGAAGTAATTCAGCACAAAAGGTTTAACCTTAATCAATCATTTGGAAGTAATTCACTCAAAAAAGATCATTTGGAGGTAAAAAGAAATAATATAAAAAAGAGTTTGGCTAAGCATTGTCCTCAGAGCAATGGTTAAGAAAGACAAAAGTAACATGTTTGCATTGGTTTCAACAATATTTTGACCTTTAAAAAATTAAATTTATCACTTTTTATCATTTTTCAATACTATATTTCTATTTTTACCCCCTTATCCAATGTCCAAGGGCAATAGTTAGCATTCTGACCTAAAGAGGTGGAAGAAAATTGAACCGCTGGATTCTCCCTCATCTCTCTACTCCACTCTGGAGTCTGGAGTGGATGGATGAAGAGTGATTCAGAGACCAATACGAAACAAACATACAACAGCCTCTTCCCAATAAGAATGTTCTAGAATTCTCCTAGTTTCCACTACTTGTTTGTGGTTGTACTCAACAATCAATTCCATGATTAGTTCTTCTTATTATCACTATTCAAAATAAGCTAAAATCATCATGTGTACGGAATCCGAATCCGATTCCATTTCCAATTCCAATTCCAACGGATGGAACCGTGCTCAAGGATTAGCACTCAAGTCTCTCTTACTCCTCGGTGGCGCTCTTCTCTTCAAACGTCTTCGTAAGTCCACCACTCGCTGGGACCATACTCGTTTAGTCACTCAATCACTCACCGGCGAAAAGGTTTCTTTCTTCTTCCTTCTCACTTTTCCTTTTCTTGTTTCTTTTAATTACTCATTTTTTCATGTATGTATATGCAGTATTCCAAGGACCAAGCTTCTAGAGACCCTGATAACTATTTCAATATTAGGTTTATTCCTTTCTCACACTCTAATTCTCCTTTTAAATGATTTATTTTTTGTTTTGTAAATATAATAACATTGAATTTTATATACTTGTTTGTAGAATGCTTACATGTCCAGCTGCAGAGCTAGTTGATGGTTCAAATCTCCTATATTATGAACAGGTCAGCACTACTTTACAATTCTGTGTTTCTTCTTTCGTATTAATTGTTTTCAATGCCTTTATAATTAGCTCAATCATGTTTTTCTTTATGATGCTAGGCTTTTTGGAGGAGTCCACACAAACCCTTTCGCCAGGTTGGTAGACTACTTATATTCTCGTGACAATTTTTATTTGGGTTTTGTTTTGATTGAAATATGAACGAGAGCAGTTGATATGATCGACATCAAAATCTACTTTTTAGAATTCTGATTTCAGTTTTTCATATGATTAAAAAATAGCTATATCTTAGTTGCCATTGTTCATCTTTTTGCAGAGGCTGTTAATGACGAAACCTTGTCCAAAAGAGTTGAAATGTGACGTTGAGGTATGTATTCAGTCAATTTAAAGATGTCAACGTTCTTTATAAGATATCTTCCAACTTTAGGTCATTAGCTAACAACCCTTGCCCAGGAAAATAAATCATCTAATGTTGAAATTTAGGATGATCTTGTCATGCGAAAAACTTGTGCCACATCTCTTTCATTATAAATTTTCATAAAATTTAGTAGACCTGAAAAATGTTTGCTTTAGGTCATTAGCTAACAACCCTTGCCCAGGAAAATAAATCCTCTAATGTTGAAATTTTGGATGATCTTGTCATGCAAACAATTTGTGCCACATCTCGTTCATTAAAAATTTTCACAAAGTTTAGCAGACCTCCACTCAATTTCTGTCTAGGAAGAGAGAGTGAGAGACAATTTGTATACGGGATAACAAGGCAATGTGAAATTTTAACATGAGAGGATCCATTCTAGGACTTAATTCTAAGATCTCCCAGAGGTAGTTTACCATTATTTTTCTGTTGAATGGCATTGAAAAAACAATGTCTGCTATGCCTTCGCTGTGAACAGGATTTTTTTTAAACTGCTTAAAAGTTATTCTCATTTTTTGTTTTATGTATACATAGCGATGCAGGAATTAGGGGGTCAATTATAATTAAATGTCAGTTTGTTATTTGTGTTTTGGTAGATGAGTACTCACACTGCTGACATGTGGACAGTACACTTCTACAATATTCGAACCATGCCGAAGATGTAAATATTATTAATCTAACCATTGCCCTACATTATAGGGATACTTGTTCTTATATTTCTATACTGATTTCTGGAAGCATGATTCTGCTTTAAGTTTTTCTCTTCTTTTATTTTTAGAATAGTATGTTCTTCTTTTCATGTTACATGTCAAAGTTATATTTGCTTTTAAATAGAGCATGAATCCTAACTTCTTTTCGCTGACAGTTAAGTACATATGCCATTAGAGACATGGAGGAATACAAAAATTTCTGTGATCGGCCAAAGGATCAGCGCCCACAACCAGAAGAAGTCATTGGGGTAAGCATTAAATCATGTTCATAGTTCATCCTGTGATCTTAGCTCCAGGAATCTTCTTTTTTAGACATTTTTCGTTTTTTTGTTAAGGAGAAGTGGGTTAGAAAAGAAGTCAAAATAATTGTGTCGAGGATGAGCGAACGTTTTGGTATTAATATTGAGATTTATACGACAAAGTGCTATAGAGGCCGAATCCAATACACCTTAGTATCAGTTGTCACTTTTAGGTTATGATTAAGCAAATGAATGAACATTCCAGTCTTTCTTTTCCCCCAGAATTTTGTATATGAAGGTGATGATATGGTAATTCCATGATCCACTAAAGTAGGATGTAGAACCCTAGAATTCTATCAACCGGTTTAGGTGATTTGGGCGATGCAGTTGGTTCTCTCTGAGCAAGGTTACTATCTTTTAGTTGAAATGGATTCTTTCCTTCAACTGGATGAGAGATACGGAGAGAAAAAATATTCAAGAGAGAACGAGTAGAAGAAGAATTGATGAGAGAGAGAGAGAGATTGTGTTGATAAAAGTCTCTCTCTCTCTCTCTCTCTCTCTCTCTCCATTCCATTGTTGATATCCTATATATAATAGCAAAGGGAGATTGTGTTGAGGTTATCTTTGGTTTGAGATGAAATTTTCAATAGGAGAGAACAAGTCTCTCTTAACCTGCAATGTACCAGAATAGTTTTCTATAAAAAAACTCCATGGTCTTCTATATTTTGAGCACATGTCTGTTAGTTTACGTCTTTAATGACTTGGTTTCATCAATGAAATACTTTTTTTTAAATTTCTGGATAAAACTTATTCTTTATCTATCTATAGTTTCTTAGGTAAGATAAATTATATTCTTGTTTCTGAATACCTTAACTTATCCAATACTTGAACAAGGTAATACCTCTATTCCTTTTAGTAGTTGATCTTCCTTGACATATACTGTGATTTGCAGGATATTGGAGAACATTTGACAACAATACATCTCAAGCGTTGTTCACGAGGAAAACGCTGCTTATATGAAGGTTCAACCCCACCCGAAGGATTTCCTAATTCATGGGTAATTTTCAGTTCTAACCACTGTCTTATTACCCTCATTTTTGTACCAGTACCAGTGTCTTAATATCTGCACTACTTCTAAAATCAGAATGGAGCAACCTACTGTACTTCAGAACTTGCGGTTATGAAGAACAATGAGATACACACCTGGGATCGGGGTTATGATGACGATGGAAATCAAGTAAGTTTTCTTCAACTCATTAATTTGATCAATTTGATGATTTATTTAACCTTACCTTCATAAATCTAAAACCTAGACAATAAAGGTGAACGTAAAGATGATTTTTTCCAATAAAATTGCAGGTTTGGGGACAAAAAGAAGGCCCTTACGAGTTCAAGCCTGCACCAACCTCCTGTTTTAATGATACATTTTCGCCCTTGAATTTCCCCCCTCCACCATCCATGGATAGAAGAATAGAGGGTTCATTTGTTTTGCAAGAATGAAAGCGTTTGGTATAACCATAATGTGTAATTCAGCCACTTGCTATCTGTCAATATAAGTATTTGTCTTTCTTCATACGTTAGTCATTACTATCTTGTCAATATTTTGATTTTAGTCTATATATTAAAAGCCATAGCCAATAAAAGAGCTAGTTTCTTTGTTTTTCTCCATCGGGGTTTGATTAATATTCCTAGCATATTTAGGAAAAGATAGAGCGCTTAGTTACAGTGAAACCTAAGAAGCTTAGTATTGAAAGAGGTGCTAATGAAGATGCATAATTTGCACCTTCACAATTGCAATGTAATTCTGAGTTTTGTCTTATGGAGAATGTATTACTATGAATGTCAATTGGAAGATTTTTTTTACCATGATTGCAAGGACGGCATAACTTGCCCTTGTCTAAACTCTAAACTTTCTATCGACTCATTTTCCTTTTTTGAGGCAGCCTGATTTTCCTTTTACATAGAGGAAATATCAAATGCATTTGATCAACTGGCAATGATTACATTTAACTTCATAAACATGGCAATTCTTCACAGTTCGCCCAGATAGTTATAGTGTCGTACTTTAAGGCCTTTTATTCAGTCATAGGTGGCAAATGAAAACTTGAACTCACTTTTCTTATATCCATGCTTTATTTTCTGTTTAACTTATATTACAACATTCTTGTTGCAAGCTATTGGAAATTGAACTGATGGAACTAAAGGGAATTGTGTAAAAGTGTTGACGAATCAAATAAACAAAAGAACATGAATACATTGAAGGTCTGATTTTCTGATGTAAAACATAATGAATCAAACATTCAGCTATTCAGCTAAAATGTGCTGTTGAGATAGAAGTATAATCCTGCAAGAACTACAACTCCCACGGCAACTGCAATAGGAAGTGCTTTCCTGTTGAAATCAGCATAATAAATTATGTCAAAAACAGAAATAATTGGTGAGAGTCGACAAATTAAGCAAGGCAAAAAGAAAATGACTATGGCTCACTAACCCAATTGCTTCATCTCTTTGGAGTTCAGCTTTTCTTGCCTTTCTAACATCTGTTTCATTTGCTTTTTTGTTGACATCTGTTGCATAGGGCTTAAACCTTCGTTTGGGAGCACCACAAACTGCAAAACGCCATTTTGAGACAATCATAATTTAGTCTCAATGACCCTTATTTCTTTTGCTTCTTACAAAACATCTTATTTTTCCTTTCTTATCAGTATAATATTAGACTTCAGACCTTAATAAACTTGGTTGAGAAAGAAATGAGACCAGTCTGTGATTGATTGGCAGTGAAGCTCTGCTCTTAAGTTCTAAATTTGGTGGCACTATGATTTTATTGAAACCCTAAAATGTATTGCCTAATTTGCGGTAATCCACTGTGATTCTGTCAAACTCACCGTCAAATTCACTTAACCTAACATGCACTTAGAATCCATACATCCTATATATAAATAATAGATATGCCTGATTTTCTTTCTTTGTACTTTTAAGAGAAATTTAATAGTATACCTTAAGTCAATAGAAATTGTTATGATCATGATAAAATTGTTTATTTTTTATTAGACGACTAAACTAACAAGAATTTGATAAATATTTATATGGCATGGAAAGCATATTATAGTTTTGAATTGAAGTTCCTCCATCTATGAGTAATAGTGGACACTGGAGTTAACATATGAGTAAAAAGTAATTGAAATTACCAGGGCAGAAGTATTTATCAGGCAATTTATCAAAGGCGGTCCTCTCATTGTAAATATACCTGCAACATTATTATTATCAACAAAACCATATAATAAGATATATATTACATTCATATATACTAAAAAAAAGAGAATGATCCAGAAAGCATAAGAAAGGAAAATAACCCGCAGTCACGACAGATATAAGCTTGTTTGGAAGCTACACGCATGGTAAACCTGGGAGGTCCATAAGCAACTTGCAGTTGATTAGGATGAAGTAAAAGGTTAAGGGAACGAGAGAAGAAAGATGTCTTGAGAGTAGATGGATTGGAAAGTGGTCGGAGGGTAGGAGTAGCAGTAGGTGATAATCTTGTAGTGTGAAGAGAGGCCTGCACTTGCAAGGCCATTTTGATTTCTCTTTGATCTTTTTCCTCTGGCTATGAATTGAGGAAAAGAGAAGAATGAATGGAGATAAGAGAATAGTTGTGTGTTGTGGAAAGTTCTGGTGATTGAGTCTGTAAGGGTGTAATTGGTTTGAATCCTACCTACGTTGAAAGCGTGGCATCCATACTCCCCACACAACTTTTTCCCACTTTTTTTTTTATAATGAAAATTTTAGGTATATTATGCATTATTTTTCATATCGACAACAAAAATTGAGTCTATATTTTTTCAGATTTGAGTAAATTTCTTACTAGCTAAGGGTACTATCTGTTTTCACCCATGTCTTCTCAATATTATTTTGTTGTTTTTTTTGTGACTTTTCTAACTAATTCTCTCTACTTTTTTCCTTTAATTATTTTTACTCTACTTTTATATTAAATATGCTTTTCGTTAGTCAATTTATCGTCTCTCCAAAAAAATTTAACATGCAGTTTTTGTTCATATTAATACTAAATTTGTTTAATTATCTTTAAACATTAAAATTTTGAATGATTTTTCGCAAAAATGTTTAAAATACTATTAAAAGTTTCTTTTTACAAATTTATTGATTTTTTTAGCACGAGATAAATCAAATATGATTTTTTTGGATATCCTAAATATGACCTAAAAATACACGTTATAGTATTCTAAACACGTGAAAAAATCATTTAAAAATACATGTTAACTTAACAAGGACTAAACATATTTGCACATTTTTTTTTACAAAAACGACAAAGTTACATTTTTTTTAATAAATAGATAAGTTGGTAATTTTAGTAAGGAGAAAAAAAATATATTAATCAATTTTTTATTGGGGATTTACAAGTCAATTAGTGGATATTTGTCAAAGAAAAAGGAGTAAATTAGTGGATTATGTTAAGTTCACAAAGTTTGAACTTAAAATAAATGATCATTTTTTTAAGGGTTAAAAAGACCATTGACAACTCTTAATCACCGCCACTCATTAGACGGATATAAAATGAATATTGCAAAGTTCCCTAATGCATACTTAGGAAACAATTAGCTGCTTTATTTGCTTCTATAAATTTACTTTGAAACTGGGCCTTCAATCTTCATCTCCATTCTCCAAACACTGTCTGACCAAATAACTCATTCAGCGATACAATTTTTTTTCCATACAAAATATCTTAGCATGATTTATTATAGAATGTCCTAGACCAAGACTTCTTTTTTGGAGGGAAGCGTTGTCCACTTTCTCATAAAAAATCTACTTGTTTTCAATACCAGAACGATGGTGTCACATTCCCTAATAAATTCTCTCTTATGTCCATTCATTGTCTTCTTATTTGATTAAGGATGATGAACATGATCTGTCCATTGGTTGCCACGTGGTCTTAATAATGTGGCTTCATTTCCTACCATACAGGGCAAAAGATAAGTGATACTATACAATCAACGGACCATAAATTTCCTTTGCTGGAGGGTCATTTTTAACACACGCGCCATGAATGTACAATAGGCTAACGCTAACTAAGGCCAAAGACACTGTTGAAATTAACTTCGATTACTCTAACTTTTTTTTTTTGAAGGAACTTCGGTTACTCTAACTTGGTTACCTAACTAATCAAGTAATATAATGAATAATCCTATATTATATATCCTATAGAATCCGAAAAATGCATACATAATGATCCAAAATCCATTATTTTGAGTGATGATTTTCATTTCTCAAAAGAAATGGAGTGCCCCTCCCACAAGTTTCTATACTCGTGATCACTATTGTAATGTTGTCCAAGCAACTGTGGCGGATTTTCGTAGAGATCCGCAGGAGCCATGGTACCCCCCATATAATCTATTAATACTAGAGTAGCCATATTCTATCATATGTATTATGTGCGGCGCAGTGTATCATATGTACTAGAGTACTCCACTTAGTTTCACCTAAGCTTTATCCTGGTTATGGATAGATCATCCAGGTTCGGGTCCATAAGCAATGACAATAGCCCTATGAAGACTCGATTTCGCTACGACTCCGGTGGTTTCCCTTAACCAAGCCACTGTGTATGAGTCGCTGACTCATTCTTCAACAGGCACGTGGTCAGAGCCCTAGCTCCTCCCATTGCATGGGAGCTTATGGTTTCATGTTCTATTTTACTCCCCGACGGGGTTCTTTTCACCTTTCCCTCACGGTACTACTTCACAGTTGGTCACCCAGGAGTATTTAGCCTTGCAAGGTGGTCCTTGTTGATTCACACGGGATTCCACGTGCCCCATGCTACTCGGGTCAGAGCATAAGCTAGTGATGCTTTCGGCTATTGGACTTTCACCATCTAGGGTGCAACATCCGACCACTTAAGCAAGCTAAACCACTACTACAACTTTAAATTTATATACCTGCTATGAAACAATTTTTATACATTCTAAGAATATTTGGCACCCCCCACGAAATCAACCAAGATCCGCCAGTGCAAGCAAGAACAACTTGGGCTTGAAGTTGAAACCACATGTTTTCTTAAAGCTCTCCAATGGATGAGAAAATTAGGCATACAAAATATCTTCTTTTTTTTACTACTGAGACGATTGTTAATTGTCTTCATGAGTCCCTTGATCATGTGTCTGAATTGGTCTTGGTTGCTATACCGACTACTTCGAAGTTTTTTTTTGTTCATTGACAAACTATCATGTTAGTTTTGTTACATGATTAACCAACAATGTAGCATGCTTTTTAGCAAAGATGACAACATTTATTGTTAATTTCAATTATTTTTATCATCCGTCACTAGTATTTCCCGGTTGATTATGAATGAAATGCATAGAATTTTATGCTTAAAAAAAACATTTATTAAAAATTTAAAAATAAATGCCCAAAGTTCTAACTTGTACAAAAGGCAATAATCAATATAGAAATACTAACCTAACTGTGACTTGATATTTTGGCAAGCAAGTGGCAACAATGAAAATTAAAGCTTTGGACCTAACCCAATTGGGTAGTTGAGAGGACATTACTCACGTCAAATGCTAACCACCAAAGCACTCAAAACCGGATTCGACATTTATCTGTAGCTCAAGAAATAAATAAAAAAAGCCATATGCATGATATTATTATATTTATGTGACATGTCCCCCCTAAAGAATTGAGAGACAATTGATTCATTCATTTTTCAACAAGAGAATGGAAACAGTGAACCCTGAGCCTGGGAATTCAGCATTGGATTCAAAACATGAATTGGCTAAAGAAGAAACCAAAGGGAAAACTCTAGTTCAAGATGATGGAGCTTTGAAGGATAGCACAGAAGCAGAACTCACCAAAATCAGCCTCATGAGAACTCTTGTTGAAAGCCGTGACCCTTCTTCTAAGGTAACAAACATCATCATGACATGACATCGTCGTATTTAGTTTTGATAAAACAGTGAAAACGGTTAATCTTTGCCACTTTTTGCAACTACAAAATTGTGTCATATCCTAGCACTTTGTTCAAAATTAGTTGCCAACTATGTTGTACCGATTTGGATCTGTTTTTTACTCTGACACAAGTTCAATGTCCCAAAGTTTGACTTTTTAATTTATTAATTTTTTGTTCTTTTGGAACTAATTTTTTTGGATTATGATAAAAATACAAAATTTATGATGGCCATATTGTTTGTTTTGTACTATTACATTACTAATTAGGCTTAGATAGGAAGTATTGGATTGGAAATTAATTGGAATTGATTTGAGCCTTGATGGGCAGGAAGTAGATGATTTGATGATTAGAAGATTCTTGAGAGCTCGTGATTTAGATGTAGATAAGGCTTCAGCTATGTTCCTAAAATACATGAAATGGAGAAAATCATTTGTTCCAAGTGGTTCCGTATCCCCTTCAGAGATAGCTGATGATCTTGCACAGGAAAAGATCTATGTTCAAGGAGTGGATAAGAAGGGTCGACCTATAAATGTTGCCTTTGCTGCGAAGCATTTTCAAAACAAACATGGTTTGGATGCATTCAAACGTATGTTTTCCTTTCACTTGGGATAACATTAGTTGTACCATGCTGTCATTTGAAATCCTCTTATGGTTATACAAAATAATATGTGAAGTTATGTTTAGATTGACTTATTTGAACTTATTTACGTTGTTATGATACTGTTTCAGAGATCTTATGAAAACAACTTATGACATGTTTAAATTGGCTTATTTGAACTCTTGTGACACTATTTGGTAGAGTTTATGGAAACCGTCTATCATGACATATCCAGAAGTTGTTTTCAGCTTATTTTCCTAAGTCGCCCAAGATAGTTTATAAAAACAGATTATAACTTGTATAAAAAACGATAAACTTGGCTTTATCTCTTGTTATAAAAATGACTTATACAAAAGCATAATAAGATAAGTGCTTATAACTATAAGCGCTTAATTAATTTATTTATCCCAACAGGTAGTTTATGAAAACACTTATAGTTAATATGAAAACAGTTTGACTTTATGTTATCCTTTGTTATAGAAATAATTTATACATGATCACTTATATTTATCCAAACACTGGCTCGATAATAAATACTTTTTATGTATGCAGGGTATGTAGTTTTCGCTCTTGAGAAACTAATTTCAAGGTATGTCTTCCTTTTATTAATTAACTCATGTCTACATGTGCACACAAAAAAGAATTGTGAATCCAGTAAGAAGAATTGTAAATTTTGTAGCTTACACAACAATGTGACAGGATGCCACCAGGGGAAGAAAAGTTTGTATCTATTGCAGACATTAAGGGATGGGGATATGCAAACAGCGACATTCGCGGTTACCTCGGTGCTCTAACCATTCTACAAGATTACTATCCAGAGAGATTGGGAAAGTTGTTCATAGTCCATGCACCTTACATGTTTATGAAAGTATGGAAAATTATTTACCCTTTCATTGATGACAATACCAAGAAGAAGGTAACACTTTTAAAATTACTACATGTCTTTGAAAATTGAGATGTTCTAGTAGAGCATAATGCATGTGTTGAATATGATGCAGATAGTATTTGTTGAGAACAAGAAGCTGAAAGCAACATTGCTTGAAGAGATTGATGAGAGTCAGCTCCCAGAGATATATGGAGGCAAACTTCCATTAGTTCCCATACAAGATTCTTGATTAATTTATTACAAGCAAATAAATAAGAAGTTCTAATGTACTGTACTATTTGTTATGTAAGTTATATATTTTTTCATGTTAATTTCAACTGTTGTATAAGCATGTTAAATAGTACATATTGTGATTCTATACTAGGTAAGATTATATTAGCAGATTGGATTGACCTTGATTGAGCAATTCATGCGTGCTTAATGCTTATAGCAGGCCATTTTAGTACACGACCTTGTTCTTTGTTTGCTAAGAACTATTTCACTATTGCTTACTGGTTTCATTTTTCAACTTCAACCTATAAAAAAGTTTTTATTTTGTTCTTTAGATTAATTTGTAATAAAGCTTGCGTTTATAACCAAACTTGATTTTACTTTATGACAACCAAAATTATTTTAGGGGCACCCAAGGTACAATTTTTTTTAGGGGCACCGATTTTTTTGGGGCACCCAAGACACCATTTTCGGGAGGGGTGGTAATCCAGGATATCATTTTTTTAGTGGCATCAAGTTTAAAGAATCTTGATTATCAATAAATCTTTTGCAATAAAAAATGCAAAAAGAAATACTTTCAAATAATTAAAAGGATACAAATTTACTAATCGCCCATAGCATAAAAAATTTAGGAAGGACCTGGAAAAGCTTTGGAAAAATCATGTCTGTGTGCTCTGTTGCTCCCACAAACATGTAACGAGTGCTGAAATATCTTAGGTCACGTCATACCTTAACAAAGTGTGACGTTTTTTTTTTCTTCTCTTAGTGTAAGGCATAAGCTCAATGGGGGGAGAAAAAGTAAGGAACATTTGGCAACTTCAATCAACTGTGTGGAAGGGATGACAATATTTTTATAGAAAGGGATAACATTGTTTTCATAAATAAAAAATTGTAAAAATAGGGGAAGGAGAAAATTGTTGTTATCAAAACTCTTGGAGATTATTTTACAATTGTGTCTGAGCTGATTTGAATTGTATTATTTAAAAAATTAAAATTATAAAGTTAAATTCTTACCTCTAAGATGGCACTTCATATAATGTAAAATTGACAAATGCGTGTTCCGTTAAATTGAAAAGCCCATAATGACCTCATTATTTTACGAAGGAATTTTAAGGTTGAGCAATTGGTTTGCAAGATCCAATTTCCTAATTGAAAGTGGTTTTTTTTTTTTATACAACTTGAAGTGGTTCTTTAGTAAACATCCTAGAAAGTAACATAAAATATAAATTTTAAAAGTAACATAAAATATGAACGAATGTAAAAAATGCATATCTAAAATTATAAAAATTGAAAAAAGCGCGCACACATATTACATATATACTAGCTTTTTTTTACGGACGTTATATACTATTATATGATATGTTTAATAATTTTACATTGTGGAAATTGATCTTTAGAGTCACTCAAACCGTACATAATTATTGTTCGCTTCTGAACAGTAGTTAATTCTCATTCTAGTGGAATGATACTCGGAAAAGCTGAAAAATCAAGCAAATGACAATATGTATGTGACAACATCTAAATGGTTAAGAAGAGAACAATGCTACCATTGATGACATTTTTAAAATTTTAAGTTGTTTGTTAGCGATAGTTAGGTGTTTAAAGAACAATTTTCATACATTATTTAGATGAAATCACTCAATCCAATATGTAGATTTATTATAGGCCAACCCAAGCAGCAAATAAAGTAAGGGACACACTCTTTAGTTATCTTACAATTGTTTTAAAATGAATGTTGATTTTTTGTTTTTGATTTTAGGCAAAATTATACAATTCAACCCATGGTTTAATTTCATGTAACAATTTTGTCAATATTTTTTTTCTTCCCGATTTCATCTTTTATGTTATAATTAGGTTACACTTTCGTCATTTTTCTTTTTGTTTTACCGATTTAATCATTTATGTTATAAAATATCAACATTGTTATCATTTTTCATGGGATTTTTTCAACGAAATGTGGGTTTCTATGTTTGTACGATGTTTCTTCAAAAAAAAAAAAATTGTTTGTACGACGAAGAATTAGTTTGACTAATAATGTCTTAATAAAGATTAAATGAATTGTTCCATGACCTTAGCAATGCATTATAATAATTAGACTACTTAAAAAAAAGATTAAATAAATTGTTTGTAAAAAATACTAAATAATTGGTTTTATCATCATTTAAAAATGAAATATTGAATGAAACCGACTACACTATTTTTCAGAAAATAAGAAAATTAACATTTAAAATAAAATTTTATTATTAACCATAAAGAAAAAAAACTCTGTCAATTCTTGCTTTATATAATTAGATTGTATACATAAATTTTTAAAAAGAAACCATAAACCAACGGCAAGGGTGCGAAAACGAGAAAACCTAGACTTACTGTTAATTAATTCTTTTGGCTTACAAGTAAACAATTGTGTGTTTGGAGGAGGTAAATAGAAATTCTGGACAATTTAAATGCTTGAATTCAATTCCCTTTGTATACCAATTTCTATTGATTGATATAGTCAGCACTGCAAGCTCTAGTTTGGATTAGCATGTAGTTTATAGGAATTTTGTTTTCACTGCAATCAATAGTGTTCATAGAGAAGTTAAATGTGATTTTCAACGTACCAGAAGTTATTGTTTTAATATTTTTTTACAAGTACACGTGGTGAAGTTTATTCAACTTTATTCTACATGTGAAATTATGGTTAATTTTTTGCAATGAAATCTATAACATAATTGAGTTGAGTAACGGATACCCGGTAATTATAGGCTAGCCGGTGTGACAGTTTTATAGCGAGGCTTAAAATTTCTCTGTCGAGAATCACTATTCCTGTATGTTTTATGCAGACTTTTATATTGTTTTTTATTTAGGCTCATGTCATTAGTTCATGTAGTCATTGTTTTTCCTTTTAGGAGGGCTAAAATGGCCGAGGAGATGACCAAGTTAAAGGAAGAAGCAGAATTGATGATGCAAAATAATACCAGGTGATTGCCTTTGAATAACATTTTTTTCTTCAATTATATTTGTATAATGTAATCTTAGGGTTTGTCATTAGCAATCTGTTTGACAAGTTCTCTGATTGGTTGCTAATGTAGTGATTGCCCCGTATCAATGTCTTCTGGTGCAAGAAATTCTAGAATTTTCGCCCTTGAAAACATGCTTTCAACTTCTTCCGCAACTCTAGTGTCTATGGCATCCCAGTTGTCAGAGGCAGAAGAGTCAGAACGGGTTTTCAGTGGAAAAGGACGTTGGACCCAAGTTCGGTCCCTTGCTGATGCCAAGAATTTGATGAATTATTTGTTCGATATAGCATCTTCCTCCAGGTATTAACTTAACTGTGTGTCATGTTTTAGCTAATTTAAATTAGAGTTTAAATGCAGCATGCATTAAATCAGAAGCAATCAAAATTCTCTTTGTGATGATATGGCTAACATTACCCTCTGGCTTTTTCTTTTTTTAATCTCAGATGTTCATTGAGAGATAAGGAAGTGATTTGCAGAGAGAAGGACATGGAAATAAGAGATCTAAAAGAAAAATTAGTAAGGCTAAGCTACTCACTTCAACAGTTGGAAATGATAAATGCCGAACTTACTCATAAGCTGAAATTGCAGGTTTGTGTGTTTATTTACCTATATAGTATCATTCAGGTGATACTTTATGCAAATGGCTTGTAAATATTCCTTCTCTAACTTTTTATGATGTAGATGAAATACTATGAGTGAAATTATACATGTGGCTGCATGTTTATTATTGTGTTTCACTGTTGTTATTGCAAGTAGTATAAGTGGATCATCTCATTTGATGCATCAATTGTCCGCACATCAAATGATCACTTTTAAAGTTTACTGACATTGTTTTATATATTTGTCTTTCAGCCCTGCATTTTGTGCTCACTCATAAAACATTGAACCTCATTTCACATTTGCCTCTCATTAATTCCGACAGCTACTTTGTACACCCTCATCTTCTTAACGGTGGCTAGGAGGTGGTGTTCTTCGACTATCTCTGCCACCACTAAAATCCAAATCAAACCAATTACCAAGAGAAGCTTCACCACCACCATGCTCACAAATGGATGACATAGAGTTTTGTCAAAATACTATCTAACTCTAGCATTCCATGCAAGTTCATTTGCAAATCCTTTAAATCATGTGTATCCTTAGCTATTTTCTATCTTTTCTTGGTCGTTGTTTTCTTGCCCTTCTAGATTCTTTCCCCCTAGTTTTTTAATGTGCCAAATGCAAATTGCATGATCTTTCTATTGAAGTGGCAAGGATGATTGGCTAACCTTTTGTCTTTACTTCAGTCAGTTTTTCACATGTTAATTAGAAAGATTGAGGTCTGCACATTATTTTTTTCATTTATAAATGCAAAAACATGATATATGTAATGAGCGCTATACTGAGTTCGTTTTTGTTTATTTTATGTGCCTTCAAATGTATGAAACGTCACTTTGTTGAAAAAAATTGTATTTAGTCTTATCTAAGTGTCTGCAATCATGTGTTTTTTGTTGGCTATTTGCTTTGCATGTGCACTTTGAGCTGGACATTTTGGGACAACCATAAACTAATACAACTCACATGATTCATTTGCATATATAGTCTACAAAAGTAATTGTTGTTAGACCAATTTGAGAAAACTAATTCACTAAAGTAGCAGCTACTACAAGATAGCCTGTTGTATTTGTAGTTCTTCCTATTATTGTGTGTGCCTAAATACTTTTGTTTGTATTTTTGTCTATGTAAGACAATCTCTGAAGATGAATTGTGTTCACCAGGAAAATCTTTTGGTGACATAAGGATCTCAAAGAATAGTTTGTTATGACATCTCTTTATAAAATGCACATAAGGAAAGTTTTTTGCTGACACAAGGATCTCAAAGAAATACTATTATTCTGATTGTGTTTTGTTTTAGTTAGTTGGTCTACCAATTGTGCTATGTTTTCTCATGGTTTTTATATTGTTTTTAGTTTTAATAGTACTATTTATGATTGATGACAATTGAGTATTGTAAATTCCTTCAAAAAAAAAAAATTGAGTTTGCAAATGTATACCAATTAAAATCCAAAAGGAATACATATCTTGGTTTCATAGCAAGTTTTTGTAGCATTTCACTGCATCTTACATGTTTGGAATATTACATGAAGAACAATGAGGATAAAGATGATGGACTTCTATGAATGGGTAAGATGGTGGAAAATAGAGTTTGATAGGCCAACCAATGGCAACTCTGAGTCGCTGATCGTGTTCTCCCACACTCTCGCTACATTTTTGCTAATTTCTTATCCTCACATCTAGTTTCGATGTATTGACTTTTTCTGTTTAGCCTGTAAATGATATGCAGGGAAATAAATTTTTGTATATAATTAACTAGGACCCTCAAAGTATTGAATTTAAGGGAAATATTAATCGGTGTCTCGGGATACTAGTTAAGACTTTAAATAGGTCCTCGTAAGCTTAGCTAAGTTGGTAGGACAATACATAAAATATGCAAGGTTCGAGGTTCAAACCCCGGCCACCACTAAAAAAAAAAAAGGGTCATGCTAACCGGTGCCCCTGGGCACTGGTTAAGCATACAAAAAAAGGAATTTATTACCGTAAAAGGAAACTTTGTTGACTTATTTATGGATTAGTTACACAGTTTTCAATACAATAATTACTATATAATTTCCCTTTTTAGTATCCTTAACCAGTGCCCCGGGGGCACGGTTAGCATTTCCCAAAAAAAAAAAGACTTTAAATAGTAACTTTATGTGAAAGTTTATGCAATAAAGTGCTTTGAAAATTGAAAACTTTGACATTTTTATCGAACAATTACTTAATTTAGATTTAGAATGCCCTAGAGGCACCAGCAGTTAATAAGACCCTTAATTTAATTTACAAATATCGGTTGTGGTTGAAAGAGTTAGAAAGCAAAGAGCTAGCCATTGTTGTGAGCTATGGCAGTTTATTCATCCTTCTTATTCAATTCTTCTTCATTCTCTCCTCAATCTCATTTCAATTTTCACAATCTCAAACTCAAAAACAAAACTTTAATCCTAACTTCAAATTCAAAGTCTTCTTCTTCACTTCCAATAAAATCACCCTTCCATTTACCTTCTTCCAATCTCAAACATCGAACCGTTTTCAAATTCCAATCTTCTTCTTCTTCCTCTTCTTCCGATTGGTCCACTGCAACTAAAAAAACCGTGTTATTAACCTATGTAACTACTGTTTCTTTAGCTGTTGCTAATCGCGTTCTTTATAAATTAGCTCTTGTTCCTATGAGTAATTACCCTTTTTTCCTCGCTCAGTTAAATACTTTCTGGGTGGGTAATTTTCTGCTAATTTTATTAATTTATTTGTTATGATTGTGAAATGATGATTTTTTTAATTGTTTCTGTGGTGTGATATGGTTTAGGTATGTTGTTATATACTTTAGCATTTTGTATATACGATACCGGTTAGGAATTGTTACAAATGAGATGCTTGCAATTCCCAAATGGCGGTTTTTTGTTATTGGGTTTTTGGAAGCTTTGGGATTGGTTTCTGGAATGTCTGCTGGAGGTACTGTTTATTATTCTGATAATAGCTGGATTTTCCTATTTTTTAATCCTTGTATTGTTATTGAATTTATACTTAAGTGAGGGGAGTGAAAATAAAAGTAATTTGGGGCGTGTTTGAATTGACTTATTTGAGTTTATCTTGTAAGTTTGTATGGGAGAGCTTATGGAAACTGGTTATGATATGTCTATATAAGTTGTTTGCAGCTTATAGCTATTCTGAATAGCTTATAAAATCACCATAAGTTTGTTTGGGAGATGATAGAATGTAGGACTGGAAACAATGAGATAGATTCGAGAAGTTTCTAGTCAGTTACCTTAGTTGGCGTTACTGGTGTTCGGTAATACAGAGGCTATAAAAACAGTTGTAATCAACAGATTATAATTTAATAAAACCTATAATTTTCAGTTTTTCAGTTCTAGAAAATATCTTCTCACTCTCTAGATTCAATTCAATAAAACTGAACGTTGGTTACCTTCTGCAGCTATACTTCCTGGACCAGTCATAGCCATATTGAATTGGGTATCTTAAATATTTTGAGTGGACCTTGTTGTCTTGTCATATGACAAGAGAGTGATAAAAGAAATAACATTTCTCTATTTTGGATAATAGACATCTACCCTTTATTTCAAGTTTAATTAATTTTATGATCCTCTTTTCTTATACCTTTCGCAAGGTCTTATTCAAGAAACCTACCTTCATTTGAGAACTTAACAAGAAATGCTGTGGCCTTGATTGGGTTTAGTTTAGTTAATGATATCTGACCTGATGGCCTTTGTAGATCTGATAGTTTTGGTGTTTATTACTACTACATTCGTCCCATGTTAAGGGTCACATTAGTGAAAGAAAAAAGTCCCAAAATAAGTGTTGTTTTATGTTTTCAATGTAACATCAATTATTTTATTCTAATTCTACATGCAAATTAATATAACGGGCATCACTCTCAAGTTTATTATACTCCACTGTGCGTTTACGATAATTATGTAAAATTGTTACACTCTAATTATTTACAACTTTTCTTAACCTGTGAAAAAACCTAAAGTGGCACTTAATATGGAGAGGGAGTAACTTGTAGCATCATAGAAACTGAGACTACTTTCTTCTTACTACTAACTATAGGTGTTATTAAACCTAATTTTCTCCTTTTATCTTTCAAAAGTACTGACTGACACAACTACTGTCATCCAACATATTTCTTCAAGGACGATGTAATCCATTTTTTTTTCCACATGTTGACTCTGTTCTGTGTCTCATTTTGGAGGCATCATAGGTAATCCATTTCATTGGCATATTTATAATAGGTTAGTAGCAAGTAGCATCACTCAAAGTATAGGAGGTTTGTTATTTAAAAACATATTTGGTATGTATTGACATCATGGCTACATATTCCCATTATTAGACTCTCCTGTTATTTCGACCGGAATGGAAGAACATGACAGAATATTGCCGCAAAATCTGTGGCGAGAATGTTTATTAACTAACCGGAATTGTTATGGTATAATAGTGAGATAGTACTCTAAATCATAGATCTTCTAAATCATGCGGGGGCCATTCTCTATTCAGTTGGATCCATTTCCAAACTGTTAGCACTTCTCTTGTGATTTTGTTAACCAATTTATTGGTTATTTTAATGGATTACTATGTGTAACATAAATTCTCAATATTGTAAATTTATATTGCAGACTTTTTAAGTTTGGTAGTTGATGTTTTCCGCTCTTATCCTGAGGAGAAGGTACTCAATCAACCAAATTGTTGGGTGTTTACTAGTAGCTGCTGGTGTTGTGATTGCTATCTCAAGGTAGTTTAACTCTCTTATCTGGAGAAATACAATAATCACTGTCACTACTCTCCATATTTAATTTCCCGTGCTGAGTGTGTGAATTGCTTACTTTCTTTTGGGCACAAAGAATTTTTTTTCCCGTAATATTAAGGTCACACGAGCATGTGCATTGAATGAGCTTTTGTGAGTGGTATTGAACTATTGATTTGAAAATATCAGTCTCTGGTCTCCCTTTCCAATTAAATGGAGAGAGTAAACTTTTTTTCAGTCCCACAAAGATCCATGTGATTTGGTCTTTCAAAAGAAGATTGACATCAATTTAGCTCCTTGCACTAAAAGCGTCAAAATTGTCCATATGTGCACGGATGATAAGAACAACATTGACTGAGTTTCCATCTAGGTGGCTACATTGATATCACTTTCTATGATTAAAAGACTAAATTCACAAGGTCTGGTCTGTACCTTTTTCTTTTGGTCTAACATATTGAAGTTGTGTTCCCCTTTTCTCCTGAGTTTCAGAAGGTAAATAATTTCGAGAAAATTACCATAAAAATGTTGTTTGCGAAAATATTTTCAACTTAGGAATAGTTAACCATTCAATTGGTTAATGATCTTCATAGAAGAGTGACCACTCATTGAATTGATTAACAGCGGTTAATTATTTCAAAAAGGGAAACCTGGTGCTATGATCTCCGAATGTAGAGGGGTTCAAGAAAGGGTTAGATCAATTGTAAATCTATTGTAGGCAGTCCTACCTTGTGTTTGCAACTCAAACCCATGGCTTTCCATAACACATTGTGCCAAAGGTTATCTTTTGAGTGGCTAATTATCCCATATCTGTAAATAGTTTTAGCAAGAATTCATTTCTTCTAATGTTTCTTGCAATATTGGTTCAACGTATAATAGTAGTTCATTTTTGGGAAACATGTTGATAAACTGTTTGCAACAGCCCATGTTGCTAACTACTTCTAGTAGTGCTGATCCTGCCTTTTCATTTGGTAGGGTACAAATGTCATGCAGTTAGTGCCTAGACTCTAGATTGACAAGCAATTCTGCTTTCACGTTGTTGGAATCGTAATAACAACCAAGTAATATAGAAACTAATCTTAAGAGATAATCTAAGATATTTTAAGATACTCTAATATTATAAACTAATCATTGGAGATTAAAAAAGATAATTAAATATTATCAAAGATATTACAAGATGCCTTCTTATATTCTGACACTCTGAAGCTAAAGTTTTTAAGCTGTAAGCTTGTTACAAATATATCATTTGAAAGAGAAAATATGACACCTGATATAACCAGAAGCAAAAAGATATCACCCTTGAAGTTCGCCGATTAACCAACTAGTGAAATCACCGTTGACTCTCACGAACAACATAAAAACCAAAGTGAATAAGCTAGCGCCAACAGTAGCTGAGACCTAAAATAAACTGGAAGATGTCACGGTTTCAAATCAAACCAAAACCGATATTGGACCAACGCTTACCACACATGAAGCCCTTATAGTTGTAACTTGTAAAAACCTCAAACCCAACTGAAACAATATTGAGCCAGCTCTAACTACAACTGAAGCCCAATTAGAAAGAGTCACGTCTTCAAATCAATGAGAAATGTTTAACCGCAATAAAAGGCCCCCTAGAAGGTGTCACGTCTTCAAACCAATGAGAAATGTTTAACTGCAATAAAAGGAAGAAGCTACCAAAGAGGATGAGATAAAAGGTGAGCCTTAACCACGCAAGACAAGAGGAAAAGGATCAATTTTTAACCGTTAAACTGAAGTCATAAAAGCATACATGCTTAACCACCTAACAAAGGCACACGCTAAAAGCAAGCCAAGTGAGTCTGAACTATGCGCTGTCAAGAAACTCTTATATATAAGGGATAGAAGATTCCTAATCCAAAATAAACAGGGAAATCAAGAAACAAATAAAAATAATAACCAAGTAATATGAAAACTATCCTAAGATACTTTAAAATTAGAAACTAATCCTAGAAGATAAATAAAGATACTTTAATATTATCAAAGATACTGAGACATTTTTATACATTGTGACACACGTTAAATGAAGTGGGCCTATCTGATAATTTGTTTCCCGTAATTGCAGTGGCTCTAATGCAGGTCAAATGCTCTCTAAAGTTGATTTCGTGTGGTCAACATTGATGATAGTTTCTTTTGCCTTTCAAGCCGGGGCTTCGATAATCAAGGTTAGTTCATACATAGATGTTTATTTTAGTTAAACTTGTTTGTTAGGGAACAATATAATTAATGCATTTTTTATGAACGGCAGGAATTTGTTTTTCTTGATTCTTCCACTCGATTAAAGGTATGCTTTCTTTTACTCTTTTTTGGTGGAAGGGGGTTTAAGGTCACTTGCTCAAATGTGGGCTTAAGTTTCCATTGGCATCTTTTTCATGGCCATGATTTGAAGTACATTAACTTTTTTGTGTGCAGCAAAAGTCGTTGGATATGTTTGTGGTCAATTCTTTTGGATCCGGATTTCAGGTATGGCTTGCTATAATAGCGTGAATTGCAAATGGTTTAAATATGATGATTGTTGCAATATATATTACAAAGTACCGAGTCCACCTTTTGAAAATTGTAAATGACATTATAAAACCAAAGTAATTTTTTAGTCTATATTTTGTATTGCTGATATCTTAGCCAGCCACTTTATCTTGTGAGTTCGAATTATAGTATGATCTCTATCCTTTTAGATGATCTCAAAATGCATTACTTTTGTTTGTCCCGTTACAAATAGCAAATGCTAACTGTTAGAGTGCTTGGACTATTAGCGTTAAGTGTCTTATTATATACACCATATATACCTGACATAAAAGATATGTATCCAGTCAATATTTTATATCACAGCGCCACATATTAGCTAAATATGCATTTCCCTCTTTTCCCATCCAATCCCTATAAATTTAGGTAATGGAGCGTGATGAAAAGTTATCTGAAATTTGTCTCTGTAGCCCAGTGGGAGAAATTATACTGATGATTGTTGATATCTGAATTTACTACTGACTTACGGATCGCATCGCTAAAAACATTAAATGCCTTTCATAAAAAACTTACAGGCTTACATTCCCAATGCTAACAAGGCACCATCGGTTACCATCAAGTTGCAATTATTTGCTTCCGTATATAATGGAATAGACTTGGATGAACAAGTCCTTTGTGTCTATTTATCTAATGTCACGACCCAAGAACAAAAATCGTGACCGGCGCACAGACTTATACATTTTAGTCCGGCAAGCCTGACGACCAAACTCGACAAGTGACGAATGAATAATTTACACGTAACCATTTTCATTGAAATAATATTTACAGAAAATTGGACAGAGTATCCCCTGTATATTTAACGTTTCCCATGATAAGAATCATGTCCATAAACCTGTTCCATCAACCAGAAACTCAAAAAGACATTTTTACATATTTGTACAACTCAAAATGAGACGTTTCTAGACTCCATA
>Ga0315915_1002520_pt1 | contig 23132 bp, 24 predicted proteins | sample MpolbnodulesMG_FD_207738 | JGI IMG/M metagenome (GOLD analysis project Ga0315915, IMG submission 207738) | Medicago polymorpha root nodule microbial communities from Los Angeles, California, United States - branched nodules | ecosystem: Host-associated > Plants > Roots > Nodule | place: USA...
GCTGAACTCTATCTGCTTCTGATCAGTGACTTCAGTAGGAGAAAACGAAGAAAAAGCTAACACAATTCAACCCCCCTTCTTGTGTTTTTCTCACCTTCATGTTAATGTTGATATGTTGAACTATGAGGACATTAAAAAGTTGGTCCTTAGTTTTGGATACTTGAAGTACAAGTGTTTGTGGTACCAACATCCAAAATATGCATTTCAGCATGGACTTAAGCCTCTAAACAATGATGGTGAACTGTTGGAGCTTGTTGCATATGCTAAAGGGTGTACTGTGGTTGATATATTTGTTGAACATGAAGTGGATATTCCAGAAGTAGTGGATTTTTGTGATGAAGGTCCTTTCGTTGATGAGCTTAGTGATGAAGAAGATGGTGGTTCTTCTGATATTGAAGAAGTTATTATGGAGGAGGTTAGAGGTGATGGTGAGAAAGAATATGAAAATGCAGGGACTACTATAGTCAGAAATGAAGATGTTGGGAAAGAAGGGGGTATTGGTGAAGGTATTGCTGAGAATGAAGATGTTGGGGAAAAAGGAAATGCTAAGATACCTATTGATGGTGAGACCTTTACTGAAGCTGAAAATGCAGGGATTGCTGAAGTCAGAAATGAAGATGTTGGGAAAGAAGGAAATGTTGAGGTGAATCAAGATGCTGAAGAAGATGGTTATCTTAGTGAAGAAGATGAAGACTATGTTGCAAGTGAGGGTGAAAGTGAATATGACACTGACTTTGATATTGGTGATGATAGAGAAGTACAATGGGATTGGAAACATGAGTTACCTAAGGAGACATTTGTTGGCAGTAATCAAGATGGTGATAATGAAGGAAATGAGACACAAGCTGTCTATGAAGGGTCTTCCCAAGATGAGAGTGATTTACACACTCCAGTTGAAAGTGATGATGAAGTGGTTCACAAAAGAAAATTCCCTACATTCAAATTTCCTAAGAAGGGTCATCCTGTGAGGTCGGAGATGGATATGCAGTTTGCTTCAAAGGCCCTTGTTAAGGATGTTGTCAAGGACCATGCTATGGAAACAAGGACAAATCTTTGGTTCAAGAAAAATGATGCAGTTAGGTTGGTTGTGAAGTGTCTTCTTACTTGCCCATATCACATGTTAATTTCTAAGAGGAGTGGAAGTCAGTATTGGTAAGTTACAAGCTTGAAACTAGATCATCAATGTGTTTTTTCCGCTGGGAATAAACAAGCAAAAACTGAATGGGTGGAAAAGAAGTTTATTCCATTGACAAGACACACTCCTCATATCAAACCAAATGGTTTGGTTACTGAGGCATTTGACAGATGGAATGTTAACCTCAACCCTTTTCAAGCATATAGGGCAAAGAAGAGAGCATTTGAGTTGCTTGAAGGTGCTGGAAGTGAACAATATACACACTTAAGGAGTTATTCTGAAGAGATTAGAAGGTCAAAACCTAATAGTACAATGATAATCAAATGTGGTGAATCAGAAGTAGGACCTGCCTTTGAGAGGATTTATATTTTCCTGGAAGCTTGAAAGGTTGCATTTGCTACCACATGTAGACCATTAATTGGTTTGGATGCATGTTTCTTGAAAGGTGAACACGGTGGTCAGCTAATAGCAGTTGTAGGCAAGGATGGAAACAACCAGATGATACCTATTGCATATGATGTAGTTGAATTTGAAACGAGATTCTTGGAAGTGGTTTGTTGACTTATTGATGGAGGACCTTAACCAAATACTGCCTAAACAATATGCTTTTATTTCTGACCAGCAAAGGTATGTTACTCACTATTATTAACTGCATATACTATAATCATTACTAACTTATTGATAAATTGTTGTGACTGCCTATATTTAAATGGATGTATGTATGTGATAATACATGGACTTGTGGAGGTTATTAAGGGACTAGGTGAAACTGTGGAACATAGATTCTGTGTTAAGCATCTTTATGGGAATTGGAAGAAGAGATTCCCAGGAGCACATATAAAAGAGTTATTATGGAAAGCTGCTAGAGCTACAACTGTTCTAGATTTTAACCAAGTAATGCAGAAAATGAAGGATATAAATGAAGAGGCTTACAATGAGATGGCTAAGGTTCCACCTGCACAATGGTCAAGATCAACATTTAGCACAAGAACTTAAAGTGATTTGCAGGTTAGCAACATGTGTGAAGTTTTTAATAGAGTTATTCTTAGTCTAAGGGAGAAACCAGTGATCACCTTACTTGAGGGTATCAAGCATTATATAACTGTGAGGATTGTGAAGCAAAGGCAGATGCTTGAAAGGTACAATGGTGAGATATGTCCAAAGATTCAAGTAATGATTGAGAAAAACAAAAGAGATGTAGGGGGTGGAAGGCAACTTGGCATGGTGATGTGGAAATGGCTAATTTTAGTGTATCAAATGAGATTGATACATATATTGTGAATCTGACATAAAAGACTTGTGCTTGTCGTAAGTGGGACCTAACTGGTATACCATGTGCACATGTTATCACATGCATTTGGCACAATGGTTTGGCTGTTGAAAATTTTGTGGTATCTTACTATAGGTATATAGTTGTCTCTAATATATTTATATGTCTCTAATATTTATTCCTTTGTGTACATGCTAATATGGTGTTAAAATCTTGTTGTAGGAAATCACAATGCTTAGCTACTTACTCTCACATTGTGCAACCTTCAAATGGACCAAAACTTTGGCCAGTCACATATACTGAATACATCAATCCACCAGTCATGAGAAAGGTAGCAGGAAGGCCCAAAAAACTAAGGAATAAGTCCAATGATAAACTTGTACGCAATGGAGGTGTTGTAGGCAATAGAGGTGTTGTAGCCAATGGCGGTGTGCTTCCAAGACAGTGAAATGTATGAGATGCAACAAGTTTGGTCACAACAGTAGGACATGTAAAGGCAAGAGTGCTGCTGACAGGCAACTTCCAAAGGGTGCAAACAAGCAGAAAAAGACAAAAGGGAAGGGTAGTTCAAGTGGAAAAGCAAAGGCAGGCCCTAGTGAGGGGGTACTTCATGTGGACCAATTGTGCAGTCTGCAGCCCCAAATGCACAAATTGTGCAGTCTGTAGGCCCAACTAGACCATTTGTGCATGTTGCAGGCCCAACTGGACCACAAGTGAATGATGTAGGCACATCTATGAAGGTTGCTGGTTTTAGGCAGAAATGGAAGAAACAGAAGACAAAGGCTAAGGAGGTTGAGGTTGTTGTGTCTTAGGGATCACAAGCTCCACAGACACAACCATCTCAAGATTAGATTACCCTTATGTTAGTTTTTTGGTTAAGGTGGATGTAATTTTTAGGTCAATTGTGCTCTAATGTGAATGTATTCTCCACACTTATAACATTTGCTTGCCTAGAATGGTGCTAATATTTTGGTGATGTAATGACAATTATAACAGTTGCTTGCCTAGCATTATGCTACTATTTTGGTGATGTAATGACAATTATGTTTGATATTTATCTAATTTCAATTAATCAATGTTTGGTTGCAAAATTATTTAGTTATGTGTAATTTATGTTGGGTTTAATTCAAAATTTACTTAATTTTGTTACATTATCTCAATTATGTAAGCAAATATTGTCATGATGTTGATGTAAAAATATGAGGACCATTTGTGCAATCAAGGTGAAATACAAGGACTAAAAGTGCAAACAATGCATTATATGTCCTCTGTTATGCTGTTTTTGCATTACTGTCCTCTGCATTTGGCCATATTTGTGATCTGTTATGTTGTTTTCAAGTGAATCAACATCAGTTTTAACAACAATTTATAGGGAAAACATCATTTCATTCATTCTAATTGTCACAACAAACCATAAGTTCACAACTCAAATTACAACAAACAACTCAAATTACTACAAACAGCTCAAGATTTCACATAATTTTAACACTACTAGACCACATAAACAACAACACAAAACACATAAACAACAACACCTAAACATTTTCAGCACTACTAGATCCTTCAAGCCTTCATCAATAATACTAGTTCCTAATTTTCTTCCTCTTCAAGCCTTCAAGATAACAATACAGAGCAATCCCATAATGACCACAACAGCTAGAACAAGCAATCCTTGGCAAAACTTTAGCTTCTTTTTCAAATCCTCATCTTGTTTTAGTTTCATATTATCATTATTCTTAAGTTCATCAATTCTCTTCATTAATGACAAAATCACCTCCATTGCACGCCTATAAATTTTTTCATTGTACCAATTGAAGAAACCGCATCCCTTTCGTCCCTGCAACTGCATTCACAAACAAATAACAAATGTTAATTCTGGGTTTCAACTTATGCACACAAAATCATTTGATATAATCTGAGATTTACCTTGTGTAACCCACATCCATTAAACCTACGCCTAGGATTCTTAGTTGTCCAAGCAGTAGTAAGAGGTGAATCAAGATCACACCAGCAACACACATCTCTTCTTCGTGAAGCACATCTGTTACTAGACACAGTATATTGTGACACTTTTGAATTCAAAAGAAGATGGAAATTGGAAAAATTTGAAGAAAACGAGGAAGAAGAAGACAAGGTTAATTGAGGATGAAACGATGAGGATGAAGGAATTGATGAAGAAAGGAAGTAGCGATAACAAGGAAGGAGAAAACGATGAGGATGAAGAATGAAGAACACGATGAGGATGAAGGATTGATACCCAATTTGGGAATTAGGGTTAGATGATTTATTCCAAATTATGTTTCCTCTTTCTTTTAATTTTTGTTTTGTTTTAATATTACAAATGTTTAAATTGTATTTTGAAATTAAAAATTCCTATTTTAATGACATGTAAATGGCATTTTTCAGATTGGCAATGCCACATAGGCCTTCATTTGCCATATGTGCATTTTTGGAGGATAAAATGGGGGTTAGGATCAAAAGTGCAACACAAACGATAGTTTAGGGACGGTTTTATTCGATTTGAACGAGGCAGGACCATTTTCGTCAGCAGTTCAAAATACGAGGACCAAAAGGGTAATTAAGTCTTATAAGTATTATGTGTTTTCATCTAAGATTCTTATGTTTCATTTCAAACTTTGCTCATAACAATAAGGGCGTATTTGTTTGGAAATTGCTTTTAGGCTTTCGATATTTTTTCAAGCCACCAAGAAATTACCTAACTACATGGCGTTGGGAAGACTTTTAAATCGGTTCTACCGTTTTAAAAAAGTGATTGAATCATTCTAAAAAGTATCGTACGCACCTAACTGTCGTTGAGAAATCGAATGATACTTAAGAACCGTTGAGAGCGGCTGTGGAGAAAAAGAGAAATTGGAAAGACCTGAAGAGTAATGTTCTATTTGTTTTATGGTTGCAAATATTATTCCTTAGAATAACTTACCCATTAAATTATATTCCTATGAACTATTCTAAGAATTTTGAATTATATTCCTAAGAATAATATTCTAAGAATTTTTAATGAATTGTTTGGTCACCAATGTAATCTCTTGGGTTTTTTTTCAAATATATACTTGTATTTTTTAATATAAAACAAAATTATTAATTAATTAACACTCCAAAAACTAAATCAAAACCACTCATAACAAAACATGGGACTGTACGACGGTAATCTAGGGAGTTCAATTGAATTTTTAAGTAAAATGTGGGTTCTCGTTCCTGAGAATATAACTTTTCCACCCTCTCACTTGAGAATAAAAATAGTGAGAACGAAGGTAAAATAGATTTTTAAGTATTATTTATTTTTTAGCATATTAACTTTATTCTTTCTTACCACATAGGACTACATCTTTTCCATCCTCTAGTTAGAAAAATATATCTTTTATAACTGAAACAAACGCTTCTTTAGAAAAAAAATTGTTCCAAATTATATGTCACTTTATAATATCAATGAAATATTTATGTTATTTTTCATATTATATCTTTAACTATTTATTACTCTCTCTTTTTTCAATTCCTTCATTTATCTTTCCCATATCATTTATTAAGGACATATTTATAAAACAACTCATAATATCTCTTTCCTATACAATATTAATGACATTTTTTAATATGCGTGAAATGCTCAAAACGTCATACAATTTGGGATGGAGGGAGTAAGTGATAACATCAAGAGTTTGACCCTCACCCTCATCCCAATACCAACAAATTAACATTCAACTATACTATTGTTTCAAAAATATATATATAGTTTCCTTTTAAAAAACATGGACCAAACTGCTCACAAAATTAACAAGAAAATTGCTCTTCTCCCGACATAAAACGCTCACTCCCAACCAAACTGCTCATAATATCCCCGTGTGAGTTAACTCGTGCAGGTGTATAACCTAGCGTGACTTAAGTCACGCTCGACACATGACTTAAATCAGTGTGAGTTAACTCACGCTGGGTTCTGTTATAAGAACAAAATAGCTTCATAGGAATTTCCAAAACTCCATTTGCGGATTTGATCGCCATTGTTGCGATTTTCTCCAACCTGAAGCTATTCAACGCCAATTACAATCACAAAATCAAGTAAGTGTTTTTTATCCTATTGCATTTCCTTCTTTTTATTGAATTGTTAGATTTTTTTGGATAAATTGTCACATATTTAGGTTTTATTAATTTTTTATTTTATGATGTTAGATGTTTATGATTTGATTGAATTGTTAGATGTTGATTAGAGTAGAATTGATTGAATTGTGATATAAATTGTTAGGAATTGTTATGAATTGTTTGAAATTGTTAGGAATTTGTGGTAGAATTTTTAGGATTAGAGTAGGTTTTGATCTCCGATGTTTTCATTATGTAGATATGTCTCAGAATCACGGTGATGTTCAGTTGAAAAATGAGGGTGATAAGAAGAAAGCAAAATCGAATGTGACATGGCACCAAATCGAATGTGATGCTTCCGTAAAAAAATGAAATTTGAAGGTGCCGGTGTACAATCAGTCATGGCTGAGGATGAGCGGAAAGACTTGTTATTTTGGTCCTCAACCAAAAGCAGGTGTCTCAGGGACTGTCGAGGACAACTCAATTGACTTGTGTGACGAGGAAGATGATTAAATGTAATGGCTTGTAATGTCTTGGATTTTTGGATGTTTTTTTTTATGGTTTTTGATATGTTTTGCATTTTGGTACATTTTGGTATACATTTTAATACTTTGAATAAAGTTGCGTATTGGATAAATTCGAATAAAGATGCACAAGTACACGAAATCAATTCAAAAAATACACAACTTTATTTATTTTTAATTTCGTCTACGTTACATTACATTCTCCCTAAATATGTGGTATCATCATGATGTTGGATTTAAATTAAATTGTTAAAAGTTTGCATAAAAAGTTAGAATTGAAGTGTCTTATACTTAGTGTAGAGATTCGCAGTGTCCTTTGAAAACTTAAAAGAATGAAGAGAACAACACATGTATTTTACCGAATCAACTATATATGTTTTCAGATCGAATCCCTTCATATAGTATGAGTAGTAACAAATGGAATGTATTCCAATATATTCTTTTGAACTTAATCCAACTACATTGCCAACTGACAAGTTTCAATTGACAGAGGAGCATGATCAAGCACAAAATAACATCTTAGAGGTACATTCCCTTTCATCACACTCATCCTATACAAAGGAATTTGATGTGAAAACCTATATAGTTGATTCGGTAAAATACATGTTGTGTTCTCTTCATTCTTTTGACTTTTCAAAGGATCTTGCAAATCTCTACACTAAGTATAAGACACTTCAACACCAACATCTTCAGCAAACTAACAAGAATTAAACTTAAATTCCAACAAAATAAAGCCATTACATAATAATGATGTTACCAAATCATAATCTTGTGGCAGAATCAAACTCTTGAGAATATCTTCAAGTGATCGCAGCAACGTAGCTTCCATCTCAATCCTCGGGAACATGCGGTGTTGACGATATATGGAGAACATGCTTTTCACGTAGTCGTCGTCTGTCAGCATTATCTTTTCAGTATGCAAATAACCGGAACATGCATATTGAAGGTCCTCCACCCTCCTTGTGTTTCCGGGGTACATTCCTTGATTGATTTCATTCAGTTGATCCTTCAGATCCTTTAGCGTGACATCGACCCGGACCTTGAACAAATTAGGGTTTCCACCGTTGAAGCGTACTTGAGCACTGAACAAATTATCCATTGTTTCATATGTAAACATAAGAAATTAAACAATCAATGAAAAACTCATTCAAACATTTCATCAAACACTTGGAGTGCAAATTATGCATAAACCCTAAAATTCATAACTACAACATAAACATGCAAACATCTAAACAATTCAGCAATGTAAGTCATTTACATGTAAACATTGTATCATTTCTTGCCAAAAAAATCAAAATTTAAACAAACCCTAAAACTAAAAAAATTCTAATTTAAGAGGAAAAATCTTACATATAAACATAAAAGGTTAATGGTGTTCGATTATGAAAACTTACTTGTTATTGGAGTGTTGTTTGTTTTGAACTTGAAGAAATTTTGAATTTGGTTGATTTCAGAGAGATTTTGGAGATTTTAGATGTGAAAGAGGAAATGGAGAAATGAGTTGTTGTTTGATCTTTAAAAGAACATGCAGCGTGACTTAACTCACACTGACCTTCAGCGTGACTTAAGTCACACAGGTTGTATTTGAGCGTAACTTAAGTTATACCGGAGGCATTTTTGAAAATGCGGTTGGAAGTGAGCAAAACGTAATGGGAGAAGAGCATTATTAAATTAACAATGCTAGAGGAGGACACCGGAGTGTCTACGGAACCCAAATTTTTTTTTTAAATGGTCTAGTTGTGAAAATCACATATTATAAATGAAGTGAAAAGTTATAGACTCGAATTGCCCATCAACACATCAAATATCTTTATAACTTCAAACAAGTTGTACTTTATAAAGGAATAAGTGGAAAATTGTAGACTTCAATCTACATATCGAACACATCAAATATCTTTGTAATGTACTCACAAACCACTCTAATATACAGCATTACGCATCATGTTTATTTATTTAGTTATCAAAAAATTAGTTGTCATATGGAAACGTATACAAATAACCCAAAAATATTCAATACCATTTTTTTAAGAGTACTCAATACTAATGTTATAGAAGATAATTTATATTTATACACACAAATTTAACAACAAATTAAATAGTCAAGGCCATTTAAATATGTAGTTAATTTTACTCCATTGAAAATTAATCAGTAAATCAATGTTCATCTATTAACATAATCATAATTTTAAATACCATTAACAATAAACTTTTAAGCATTCAAATATACCATAAATTCACTAACAACTTCTATAATGTTCAAAAATTTCAATCAACAAAATAATAATACGTTAAAATATACATAAAATATCGAGACAAGAATGTTGGAATTCAAACATGATACTTGTTGACATCAAAATGGTTATAGTAAATTCAATCATAATTATTTATGTAAGGAAAATGGTTAATAAATAATATCTTGTTTAGGCTACTAGACAAAAAAAAATATCTTGTTTATATTCATTAATCATCCACTAAACATAATGAACCATATATTTAAATTGCATTCATCACTCTATTTGTTGTCAAATATGTTCTTTCATTGTGTCAAATAAATACACCTCTTGTTCTCGTTTGTAACCAAAAATAAATAAATAAACATATCTCTTTAGAATAAAGTATTTTAAGTCGTTCACTAAACAGAAAGCTTGTGCTAGAATAAATGGAGGCCCTACAAGAATAATCGACAGGCTGCCCAGTTGAAGTTATTTGATCACCAGATAAGCCATATATCAAATCCATGCCTAATTCAGGCTGTGATACAAGTAAACGATAAAATACAAAGATTTGAGAACAACAGACCAAATCTTGATCTAGAACTATTACAGATACAGAAAATAATGTTAATATGATATCATATACTAATACAAAATTGTGCAGAGTTATGTCTTACATTGTATAAGAAGTAAGACAAACGAGACCGACCAGCATGCATGTGTTGATTTTTTTTTTTTCAATAGCATCATTTGTCCAGAATGCAACCTCAACAGTTAAATTAAGGAATAATAACTCACGTTTCGAGCTTATTTATTTGTTGCACAAATCAATAGCAGACTGTAGCAGTGACAATAATAACCATTTCCATAAAACATAGTCTTACTTCTTACGTTGCCTGTTGTGTTTAATACTAATACGCTTTCGACCAGACTTGTCAACACCACCAGTGCCCAATGAGAAACTCCCTCCGGCATTAAATTCTACACTGCCAGAAGCCTGAAATGGAGATGGATTTTGAGGAGCAATATTCTGTTGACCCCCAAACTGGAAAGGATTCTGTGGAGCAATATTCTGTTGACCTCCAAATACAAAATTTGATTGAACTGGGACAGGTTGTTGACCAAATACTGGAGTAACGGGTGGAGTTGCTTGAAATGTGTCCTCAGCCATACTGTCCTCCATGCTTGTCTGATCATTATTAACAGAAGCTGAACCAAATGGAAAGACGGGACTAGGATTTCCAAAAGCGGGCTGCGTATTGGTATTAGCTGCAGCTGAACTGAATGAGAATTGAGGAGCTGATGCACCTGTGGATGATCCAAATACCATCGGAGAACTGGTAGAAGCAACAGGAGTGGATACTCCAAAGGAGAACTCAGAGATAGATGCAGATGATGATGACAAGGATGAACTAAAGGGAGTACCGAAAGGAGAAGATTTGCTGGGCTGCCAAATAGGAGCCCCAAACGATGTAGAACTTGTGCCATTATTGGAGCTAACAGGGATGGCTTCCGAAGAGGAAGCAGGGGTGCTTTGTGTAGAAGTTGTACCAGCGTTGAAAACATTTGTTGCAGGACTTGAAGAAGGGGCCGATGAACTCCCTGAAGAAAAAGATGTAATCCCAGTCTGCCCAAACAAAGGGGATGACGAAGATGAACCAAATGCCACAGGCTGACTCTGTGTTGAAGTTGCAAAACCACTAGTAGCACTAGGTGCTAGAGTACCAACTGTAGACCCACTTATAGTGCTGCCAAAGACAGAACCCTGAATCTGAGACTGACTATTTGCAGATGTTGTCGACGAACTAAACCCAAAAATGCCAATTCCAGCATTCTGTCCGCCCTTGGTTTCCACTGGTTCTGAGCCAGAAGATGATACAGGTAAACTTATTGATGGTAAAGGGGTGGATCCAAATTTGAAAAGGGAAGTTGTTGGAGATGAAGACGTTGTCACTGAGGCAGAGGAACTGCTACTGCTGGATGCATTTACAGCAATGGTGCTGGTTGTCATGCTAGTACTGAAAGTTGCAGGGGCACTAATGCTGCCGCTACTTGTTGCAAGGGTTGAACTGCTGAACATATTTGCAGGGGCGCTAATGCTGCCGCTACTTGTTGCAAGGGTTGAACTGCTGAACATATTCTGACTTGTAAAATTATTTGTAACCACAGGTACAAATGGGGTCGAAACCGTAGGGCTTGATGCAGCAAATCCATTATTTTGACTTGAAATGTTGCCAGAGGTAAATACATTCGTCGTTGATGTTGACAATGATGTAGATGCTGCAGACGGTTCTGATGATTGGGCAGGGAATCCACAAACTATATTAGTCTTGGCATTAGCATTATCCGATTCAAGAACTTTTGGCACGGAATCAACATCACCAGCAGAAGTAAATGAACTGTAAATGAAAGGGTAATTAGTGCATTGAATGTCTGTATCACTTCACTGAATACAATGCAAGATGCGTCTATATCTCTTTCAATTCAACAAGGCATCAAAAATTAAAACAATATAATTACAATTATAATTAAGATAATCACGGAAATCAGAGTCAAACTGTATAATGTGCAGGATAAATTGTCACTGATACAAATTTTAAAATAACTATTATACACGGGTAAGTTATTACTGATAAAAATTTAAAAAATTATTATTATACACAGGACAAGTTGATGTTATTAGTTGTTAAAATCACGTAAACAAAATGCCAAACTGAAACAAATCATCCACACCAACGAGTACGCGTGCATACGCACGGGAATTTTATTAGTTATGATAATCACGGAAATTAGAGTCAAATTGTATAATGTATATAGGAAATAAGTTCAAAATGCATTTTCAACAATAAATGATAAAATTGAAGTTGAAGATAACACACAACAGAGCATGATATTTTGTTGAGTCAACGAGTAGACTCAGAATGTGAATGCAAAATGTGTTATGCAAATCAAAATGATACCTAAAAATAGTAGGGAATAATGAAAAAATTAAATGAATACATATAAGTTTGCTGTAGCAAACACAGGAAACGTATAAGTTTTTTTTTTGAAGAAGCTAAATTAGCCCACCTAAATTGGCACTGGGGAGAATCGAACCTGAGATCTCGAGGAGGAGCACACTCCCAGATCCCAAGCCAATACCACCAGGTCAACCCAAGTGGGTTAGGAAACGTACAAGTTAATTATGAAAGAAAAGATATACTCCCAAATTCCCAATGAGATTACTAGTCCAGACACAAGTTCTTCACTGATGAAAATGTCAATAAAACAGGCAGAACAAAATACAATTACACTAACCTGATCGAGCTCAGCTTTGAGTCAGAAGCTCCACCAAATTTAGAAAAAGTAGACTCTCCACCAACCGATGAAGAGAAAGTAAATGGCACTTGTGGAACACTGTCAATATTTTTGTTGAAACCAAAATTAAATGATGGAGCATCAGCACTTGTTTCCTTTGATGGTGCAGCTTTGTCCAAACCAAATATTGGACCTGCTTTAGTGGACTCTTTCAATTGACCATCAGCACCTGACAGCTCTGTTGATTTCGATTGAGCATCAGCACCTGACAGCTCTGTTGAAGGAACAAAACTTTTCCCCAAATTAAACAGGGGAGGATTAGCAGCTGATCCATTTGGTGTAGACTTGTCTGAATCTAAAATAGTGTGTGTCAATGCTTTAACTGAACCCATATTTGGCTTAGCGGTAGAACCAGCAACAATAGATGAAGTTATTGGTGTTGGTGTGTCAACCTTCTCATCAACTATAGAACCATCAGCATTCCTAAGTTTACCATCTACTATAAAACTTTTGGATGACGACACTGCAGATGAACCCTGTGGCGTCTCCTGTACAGGTTTTTCGATGGCAAAGGTTGTTATCTCAGTCGCAGGAGTAGAGAAAGGAGATGCATTTTCATTAGGATAGGCATCATCATCGTCGTCATCATCCAACTCCAGATAATCCTTTGAGGGAGAGAAAAATGACAGTCAATAATCACAGTCAAAAAAAATAAATAATCATGTTTCAATTGAAAGCTAAGAACCAAAATCAAAGGTGTAAAACAAAAAACATCTACAAATCTGCTCCAATCATCATGTGAGAGCTAAATGGAAGAAAGCAATAAATCAATACATAAACATGGTTAAGGGCTCATTTATCTAAAATCTTAAAAACGTGATTTTATAATGCAGTTTTTAAAGATTTTTTTCACAATTATTTAGTTCCATGAAAAGCAATGACAGATCTGTCATGATTTTCTTAATTTCAAGAAACATGAACGTTTGGAAACATCTATTAAATAAAAACAAGAATGCAAACAAACTAACGGTAATAGTTCCCTCCAAAAAAAAACCGGTTCGTAACATAATAATTCCAAACACTTACAGATAACTACAACATAACATCAACTGGATAACAATTAAGCCAAATATAAGTCTCAAACCTCATGTGCACTCATACAGAATGCCCTCTTTTTTGAGGGAGGGTCAAAAGAATCTCTAGACTTTCCGATAGATATGACTTGGTTTCTTGGGACAGGTGAGTCTGAACCAGTTACTGCAGGAATTAATCCATCATTCGGTGAAACAGGCTTCAGGCCATTTTCCACCTTGCTTACTTTTGATGTCAACTTTTGAGTACTAGCAGACAAACTCCTAAGAGTGCCATTTAATTCATTATCATGTAGATTATCCAATAATTTTGATGAATCTACTGTCTCCATGCTTCGAAGAGCTTGTCCTCGTAACATGGAAGATGACAACTTCGATGGAGAATTATCATTCACATGTGGCAGCCTTGGTACCGATGATTTTTCTTTGGGAGAAACCATCTTATCAACTTGCTGCAGTATTTTTGATGCCATCTCACTAGATTTTGATGGTAAAGGAGGAAAGCTGCTACTAGGCATGGTGTGATCATTTTCCGCTGACCATTTGGTACGGCTATGCTTAACTTCACCCGTCAGAATAGGCTTCTGCATGGAAGATGAAGGTTGCTGCACAACATCAATCCCACTACTATTTATAGATACAGGGATGTCTGAATTGGTCAAGGTCAATCCTTTTGAGGATAGAAGACTAGCCTTGTGACGGATTCGGCGTATAGGACCAAAAGACCCTATATCATTGCCCAATACAGTACTTCTGCGTTTTAATCCCTGCAAGGTGGGCGTATCAGTAACACATCACTTAAAGAACTCTTAATATTTTAAGATAGACCTAATAATCAAAAGTAATTGTACCCCTTGTTTAGTTCCAGAAAGCACACCATGATCGAGTGCATGCTGAGATGAAGATGACGGCCCATCTTCAACACCAACCCCAGTACCCTGTAAAGTTAGAGAAACAAGATATTAATTTCGACGTTAGAAACATCGCGATCCAATATACTTTAAGTAAATGGCAAACCTTGGTTGTGGAGTCTGGATAAACTCTAGGATAAGGTGTTCGAGCCATATTATATATAACCGATCTGCCACGAGATCTTGGGGTCAAAAAACCATTTTCATAAACCCTGGTATGGTTAATAGCCCTTGGCACAACTGACATAATAGGGGATTTTTGAGCAAAGTGATGGCCTTTTAGTAAAGTTGAATCCTCCCCAGTAGGACTTTGCATGCTTAACATTGATGGGGATACCTTGGAAGGCCTGCTCCCAATGTAAGCTTTTGCTAGTTGCACAGGTGAAGCAACATCTTCAACAGAAACCTATACACAGTATATGGTTGTACATGTCAATTAGATCATGATAGGGTTTTAATTCCACATCCAAAACATATAATGATACATTTATATATCAAAGATAGGTATGAAAAAAATTGTCATACACTGGAAGTGGCATGTGATGTTGAAACAGGATGAATTTTTATCCCATTTTCTACTGCTGGAGTACGGGGATACTCTTCCTTTTGGTTAAGAGGCAACATTGATTCTAATGGAACTACTTCTGTCTCCTTCCCTTCTTCCCCAACAGCTGTATCTACAGATCTTGAATGCATAAGCTCTACCAAATGATCAATCTCTGATCTGTGGAAAAGTAGACAATTATCATGTACAAATCAGCAAGAAGCTATCACAAAAGACACGTGAAAATAAGAAGAAACAGATTGGAAATTTAACCACAAAATTAGACAGGAAGTGCAAATTACATTGCCATCAAGTATAACCCACAAAGTGGACACAGCTACATAAATCAAACAATGACATCGGTGATGGCTTGTATGAAAAAGAACAAATGATCGCATTACTATTCGCCAATCTGTGTCATCAAGATTCAAAACAGCAACCAAACCAACAGAAACCTCCTCTTTTATTTATATGGTTATTTATATAAATAAATAAATAAACATACCAAAATTATTTTACTGACGCAGCACAATACAAACCAGCTAAAATTTAATGTCACTCAATAAGCATAATCACGTAAATGCACATCACTATAAAAAATAAAATTGAAAATCACATGATTATCTGCTTAAGCCACTGATAAAGCAAGCCTATATTACACTATATGACATCACAACATGCAGCACCGAACTTGGTCTTTCATGGGAGGATGTAATCCATAACATACTATAGTATAGGACAGTTCGAATTAAGTAAAATAATCTTAATTATGTACACATTATTGGACAATCAAAATTAGCTCTTCTCACCTCTAACCTGATACGCCTAATGTGTTTGTGTTTGTTGTGTTAGAGTTTGAGATTATCGAAATAAAAAAATTCGAGAATTCAATGCAGATAAGATTATTCAAATGCAGGAAATAAATGCATTTCTCAAGCAACCCAATACTAAAATCAGTTATGCCACACGCACTTCATACCAAGCATACCTGGTGAAAGTCTTCTGCTTTAACACTTCCTCAAGTTCAGGTAAACCAACTCCATCAGATAGGTTAATTTGATCACTACTTTCACCTAAAACTCTTTGTTGCTGGCCAGATGACTCGTTTGCAACCTGTTCCTCCTCGTACAACAAACAATAGCAAAAACCATCAATGATGCAACCTACAAACTTGAAGAATCGTCGACTAAAAATAATTAAAATTATACAAGAATCATGCAGTGACTAATTGGAGCATGGATGGCTCTGTACATTGAAGGAAGCATATTCGGATCCAGTCCAAGTTCTCGTTGATCAAGTCATGAGTGTTGGCTTGAAGCATACCCATCATCTCTAAAACAAGAGTCCAAGTAATTGCCTAGAGAGGAAGGATACAGGTGCTATGCAAAGTTCCTCCACACTTCCTTAGTTATTGATCTCTTTAAACAAGATCTGAGTATACCTCCTTTTCACATGCTTAAAGCATCCATGCTATTATCAATAATAACAGCAACCACTCCACAACCAATGATGAATAATGCTCTCCAACACAATGATATCAATACCAGATGCCGGATCTTGACGGCCAGCAAAATATCTGCCATATAAATATGGCCCATTGATAAAATTCCTTTTTAATTATATTTTGTTTGGTGAATAGTAATGGAAAAAAAAAGGGAAGTTTTATTATTGGCCATTACCCAACCATCATGAATTCCTATTTTCAAAAAAATAAAAATAGGGTTTCATAATCTTAAAGCACCATAAATACAAAAACTGATAGAGCCATATGCATTTCACCATGCACAATTTATATTTCATATACCTCAAAAATGCTATTAACTATTAAAATTCCATGCTTAAATTCCTTTTTAATTATATTTTGTTAGGTGAATATAGACGGAAAAAAAGGATGTTTTAATAATGGCCATTACCCAATCATCGTGAGTTCCTATTTTCAAAAAATAAGGATATCTTAAAGCACCATAAGTACAAAAAATGATAGAGCAATATCATTTCACAATGCACAATTTATATTTCATATACCTCAAAACTGCTATTAACTATTAAATTTCCATGCTTAAATTCCTTTTTAATTATATTTTGTTTGGTGAATATAGACAGAAAAAAAGGATGTTTTAATAATGGCCATTACCCAATCATCGTGAGTTCCTATTTTCAAAAAATAGGGATATCTTAAAGCACCATAAGTACAAAAAATGATAGAGCAATATCATTTCACAATGCACAATTTATATTTCATATACCTCAAAACTGCTATTGACTATTAAAACTCCATGCTTACAGTGTTACCGGTGGTGAATGGCGGACCATGACGGACAGCCAAAAATCCGCCAGAAGATGCCTAGTGTGGCTATCGTAAAAAAATCTACCATAGCCGATATTTGACAACACTGCATGCTTATGTTTCCATTAACCAAGCATTAAGCAATAGTTTATTTAAATGGAATAGGTATGCTGTTCATCACAAAAATGCAATATCAAAACACACATACCCACTTCAGAAGACTACCAATTTAGTTATTCCAATTCCAAACACAGACACTTTTCAGTTTACTTCATCTCCTGCCCAAATAACTAACAATAAAATGCAATACCCAACCAAATGTGCTACAACAGATTTAAAAGCACTGCAATACTACTGAACAACACAACTAAATCATTCCATGAAACCTCAATTTGTTACAAAATATGTTGTAATTAAGTAACATCAAAGTTTTAAACAAGTTTCTTTTCATAAAAAAAATCTAACTAACTCCCTATAAGTAAATGTCCGTTAATCTTAAGCATGGGTTTCTACTCGATGCAGAAGTAGGTTCAATCACCGTCAGTTGAACATGCCACAATAACCCATATGGAAGGCCTAGGAAAATGAACAAATCGTACTTAACTAACAAAAGATAAAAACAGATCTGAGAATAAGTTGAAATACAAACAGACAAACATGATGCATAAGTTAACCAAATTTCGTTAAGTTTTGATTAAACAAATGAACAACCAGATTGTTATTAGTAGTAGCTTTATGAAAACACGCAATGATATACAATTTAATTTAAAATGAAGTAAATGCAAAGCACATCTAAGGAATGACTCTTTAAGAAAAGAAAATAGTGAATATACATCAGAAGCAAGCATACTTACAAAGATAGCTGCATCCTGGCGATTGCCCCTTGCTTCTTGTACTGTTTCTGTGCCCAAAAAATCACAAAGGATAAACATGTAATCATGAGATTGCTTCAACATCAGAGAATAACTACGCACAATTTTCATAAGCTTTTTTCAACTTATTTTCTTAATTTTTCAAATATAGCTTGTAAAAGCAACTTGTAGCATATACGAAACAATTGAACAATATTTTATCTTTTGCAATGAAAATAGCTTATGCAAACTTATCACTATAAAAGAGTTTGGGCTATAAGCCGATTATCCAAACAGGCCTTAAAAGCGTGAACTAAAAATTCTACTGCTTAGAAACATTCTGATCCAGGTGTAAAAATTATACTATTTTTATCATATTCTTGAACGTACTTATTGTTTACAAATCAAAGTGTGTTCACTGATCCAGTTCAGTTCGATAACTGCACACGCACTTTTCACAAAACAACCCTAACCAAAACATTGAACTCAACTTAATAATGCATTACATTAACATAACTTGTTGCTGAGTCACATTATATCAAAATCACAATTCAGATCTAACAAATTTTCCCTCTCTTTCTCTCTGTTCTCTATAATCATATCATGAGTTTCTCAAACTCTTAACTACTAAAGCCCTATGAAGGCAACATGCAGAGAAATATAATACAATGAATTATAATTTAATAAGCACCACCACAACACAAAGTATCATATATACCATCTACGAAGCACCGACACGTACACACTCGACAGTGACGCGTTGACACCAGTAGTAATTTAAGAAAATGACATAATTGACTGTAATCACATGTGTCGGTGTCAGGCACATGACAGATATGTCTTCAATCAGAAGTATCGGTGCTAAATCGTATAGCATTAGTAAATCTTCAACTATTCATAATTAAAATTCAATCAATTATCAAACGCAATTATTCAAAAGAAAAGCTAAAAAAAATGAGAAGAGGAACCTGAAGGAGGTGGTGGATTAAGGCGTTTACGGAAAACGGAGGAGAAGAGCTTATGAGCGCTGTAAGTGATGAGTCTCTGTGCGGGATCAATGAGTTTCGAGAGCCAACCGTTGTTTCGGTTAGGGTTTCTCAGAGCGGTCGGCGGTCGATCGTACGGCGTCGTTTGGGTTCTCTTGTGGGGTCGTTTTTGGAACTTGCCGTATCCTCCACCTCCGTTTTCGTAACCGTTTTCTTCACGCGCCGTCGCCATCGGAGAGGAGAGAGAAAGTGGTGAATTAGCTTTGAATTCGAAGGTTGGGAGAGTGCAAAAATTAGGGTTTAATCGGCGATTGAGAGAGAGAACGAGAAAGTGTAATAATAATGAGAGGTTTTTGATTTTGTGTAAAATAACTATTGATTTTTTTTAGAGCAAAATAGTATTTTTATGGGAGCAAAAATAATTTATTTTTTGAGCGAATGGAGGGCAAAATAATTTTCTTTTTTAAGGGGGGAGCAAAATAATTATTGATGTTTTTTTGACAAAAAACTAATTATTGATGTTGAAATGAAAATAATGATAATAATGTCAGGGAAATAATTATAATGATGAATGAAATGAAAAAAAAAAAAATTGGGGTTGGCCTAATGGTTGACTTGAGATCTTGGAGTGTGCTCCTCTTAAGGTCAATTTCGATTCCCTTTGCTGCCAATTTCGGTGGGCAAGTCCATACAGATCTTTGCTCTGACTTAGAACGGGCCCCGCAAATAGACGGTAGAATTGGTCCCCTCGAATTAGTCAATCCTTAGATCGGATACCGACTTTTAAAAAAAATGATGAATGAAAAAACTATTCATGTGAAAATGAGAATAATGGTGTAAAAAAAATATGAATGAAAACAAAATTACGTTGTAATTAAAGTTTTATAAAATGAGTTTAATTATTCTACACTAATAGAGTAATAGAAAAAAAAACTCTACATAAAAAACAGTAATAGAAAGAAAATGGTGGTCGGGGTTCAAACCCTGGACCTTGCATGTATTATGCATTGTCCATGTCAACTTAGCTAAACTCACGAGGACAAAGTTTTGTCCATTTAAAAAGAAAGAAAAATGTTTTGACGAATGAGTTTGATCGGGGTCCGTTTATAGTACGCATGATATGATAGAGATAGAATATGATTAAAAGCTGGATAAAAATAGAACAGATTATTACTTTTTCCACCTTGCCTGTTTCTCGCGCGCCCTGCAAAAAAACAAAAAAAATACCCCTGGTCTGGATTATGTAATCTGAACCATATGAGATTTTTGGTGTTTTCTTTGATGTCAAAACCCCCGCATAAGCTGCAAAGCGATTGCATGGGTTGTATGAACGGTCAACAATGACCATGACACTAAAAACACCCCTACAAAACTATAAACAATTGAAGAAAATGAAAGAAAAGGGGTGAAGTGAAGAATGAAGGAATTTGTTGAACATGCAAGCCTATTTATAGCCTAAACCAAGTCCTAGGTCATTTGGAAGTCAAGGAAAACGTGTTTGTCATTCAAAACCGTCCCAAAAGCGCATTAAAATTTCACTAACCGGTCAAACCTTTGGTGAAACGCACCGTCCAAAACAATTGAGGGCTTCCGGATTATATAATTTGGAAATGACAAAAACATTCCAAATTATATAATCCGAACAGCACGATAATGCCTATTTATAGGGGGTTTTTTAGAGAGTTTTCATTAAAAATAAGTAATAAATGCATAAAAATTCAAGTAAGCAGCTTAAAACAAACATAAACAGCAAAATATTCTATGATGGTGTTCGAAGAGGTGCATTTGAACTTGATCCAGCTGACCTGCCAACTGACATATTTCTATCGGCCTGGCAGGGCCAACTGGATCGAGTTCATAAAAACATTTTCGGATTCAGATCTGCAACACAACGATGAAAGGCAGGGTGTTTCAAGATGATTGTTTTAAGTTAGATCATGTTGTCTTGCCAACTGAGATATTTCTATCGAGGCACCAAGATCTAGCTCATAGAAAATCTCTTGGTATTCAAATGTAGAGCAAGAATCTATCTATTTATGAAAGCATGTTGAAGATCTTCATCATGCCATTAAATAGATAACTATCTACTTAAAACAGCATGAGAAAGATCCTCAGCACAATGACAAAAAATTTCATGATTTCTTTGGAGTGTTTGTTCGTATTTTTGACAGCATGTTGAATATCTTCATCACGCGGTCAAATAGAGAGGTATCTATTTGCGACTACATGAGGAAGATCCTCAGCTTAATGACAAAAATTTGCATGGTATTCTTTGGTGTGTTTGTGTGTTTTGTTGGAAATGAAGATGAAAACCGAAAATACTTATTTATAGGGGTCTCTGGACATTGTGGACCACATAAAATTTTGGTGCATTGTAGTCCATACAAAAGAATCCTATGCTGAGAGATTTCAGATAACATAATCCGAATTGCACTTACTGTTGAGGACAAAATCCTTATTTGATGTTTTAAAGATTACAAACATTTAATACTTGTTTTTTAACTTGTTATCTACTAATGAATTTTGTGAGAAATGTTTCATGAGAATGTTCTTAACATAAGAAAGAAGGTTTTATGCTCACAAGACAAGTTAAAAACGTCATTGTCAAAGCAAATAACCAAAAGGACATAATTGGACTTTTTAGAATAAATTTAAGAAGCAAAATATTCTTTATGTCTCACCAAAAGAAGATACTTTGGATAGAGGACATAAATGGAAAGAATATCATATGATTACATAAAGTCCTTTGCATTTAAAGAGGAATTGGAAAAGCACGTGCCTTAAAGAAAGAAGAAAAAAATTGTTTTACAAAGAAAGAATGTTCTTAAGAACATTCTGGTGAAACTACAAATGGATAAGGATGATGTCATTCTATCACAGCCAATTACAACTCATACATAGTTGTATTGCAACCTCACGTGGGCTGTCTCAAAAGGCTAGAAAGAAGAGAGAACATTCTTCACTTGGAATAACACATTTTTGGCAACACTTGCGCCTCAAGCAACAAAAGCAAGAGCACATGGGTTGTTTTTTTCGTACAAGCCAAACAACTGTATGTTCATGTACATTTCAAGTGAGCTTCACAAATTCAGCCTCTATAAATACAAGCATATAGCAAGGCATTTCTCAAGAGCTTTAAATATACAAAAAGAATTCAATCTCTCTCCAAAGAATTCAATTCTCTCACGTGAATATTCAAAAAAGTATTCATAGAAGCTCTTCAACAACAACAAAGCAAACTTCAAAAATCTTTCATCTCCTGTATTTAAGATATCACTATAAGTTTGTATTGATAATATCTCCAAGTTGGGATATTATTTGAAATATCTCTTTGAGATATTATTTTGAAATCTCCATATGAGATACCTTTAGAAATCTCCAAGAGAGATACCATTTAAAATCTCCAAGTGAGATACTAAATTTGAATAAGTTGCCTTGCTTTGAAAAATGTCAATGTTGGCCGTTTTTGCAAAATGAAACGAACTTGTCGTAAGTTTGTGATTTTGATGAGTTTGTCGTAGTCGGCCGGTGAAATGCACATGTATATTCAACTACACTCATATGTGATCTAAGTGTATACATAGTTGAGACCCTAGAGTTTATTTACTTGGTTTTGGTTCATTTGTCTCAATTATTTTAAAGTTGTAAAATGAGAGGTGAACTTTGTCGAAAATAATCTTTAAGACCAAATACTTGGCAAATCTTTTGTGGATAGTTTGATATGATTATATGAAGATATGTGAATGATTGCTAGGTGTTGAACATGAGGTTTATCATAATGTGTTTTATTTTCTTCTTTACTTGAATTGTGAGAAATAGTATGATGTTGTTGAATTATATGTTGATTGATTGTGTAATTGTTGGTGAATACACATATGTTGAGTGATGTTGAATTTGTTGATGATTGCATATATATTATGTGAATGGTGATGAC
>Ga0315915_1002523_pt1 | contig 23120 bp, 13 predicted proteins | sample MpolbnodulesMG_FD_207738 | JGI IMG/M metagenome (GOLD analysis project Ga0315915, IMG submission 207738) | Medicago polymorpha root nodule microbial communities from Los Angeles, California, United States - branched nodules | ecosystem: Host-associated > Plants > Roots > Nodule | place: USA...
GTTGTAAATTTAACCCCTTTTGATCAGATCTATATTCGAAGAGAGTTTGCAATAATCTCATCAAAATTACATTAGTCAATCATTACTTGAGAAATAATAGTGATGTTTTCAAATACGTTACAAATTTAGTACGATTCATACGTCATTGAAGGACATATTAAGGCACATTTTATTGCTATATTGTATATCTAATAAGGATTTGTCTAACATGTGCAATATTGCACATGTTAAAACAACTAAAAGTAAAAAAAATTGAAAATTATATTTTTAATTAAAAAATTATATTTTTAATTAAAAAATTATATATTTAATATAAAATGTACGTTTCAATACAAACTTATTATTTTGTTTAAAAAAAATACAAATTTATTATTTTAAACTTCTTAATATGTGCAAATTTGCACATGATGAAAACAATCATCTAATAATCACATTTGTGTTTTTCGATAGATACATACATGACACATGTCAAATATAACTTATTGATCATTATAAAAGTCGATAGGACCCGTGCGTCGCACGGGTCGAAAGTCTAGTTAATAATAATTTTGTCATTTAAAAAAAAAAAAACCTAATAAATACACAAATAGTTCCTCAACAACTTCACAAAATTGTTAAAAATTTTTTTATTACAGATTGATTCTTAGACCCACTTGATTCTATACACATGAGTATAATTTATAAAACATATTTTTTAACCTTGCACCAATTTGTGAACTTAGATCCACTTTTATTTTATAACAAATAGTCTGAGGGATATTTACTATGTTATCCCTTACTTTAAATTGGTTTACACTAGTGGATATTAATTGATTTTTTTTGTCCAAATGAAAATGTGTTTTGTTGGTCTAAGTTAACAAACCCATATATATATATATATAATCTTTTTTTTAGGGGTAAAATACATAGAGATTGTTAAATACATTACTACCTAATTATAAGACCCTTTTGGCAAAATCACGAAAAACTCTCAACATTACTTGCGGAATAAACTCTCAATAAAAACCAAAAATGTTATTTATAGTGATGTTATTTATTGTTGATTAAAGAAAAAAATGTATAATAAATAAGGATATGTAGATAAAGAACTAATTAATGTAGTTGAAAATAATAGAGTATTATAAAAAGGGTCAAAAAAATGTTTTAAAATGGTCTTATAATTAGGGCCAGAAGTAGTATTATTACTTTTACAAAACATTAGAAGAAGAAGAAAAAAAACAGAGAGGCCAGAGAAAAAAAATATTGATGAGAAAGCGGCACCTTATAGAACTTGAGCTGGTAACAGTATGTCAAGAAGAGCTAGGCAAGTGTGTATTTAAGAGATTATTAGGTGTAATTACTAAGATTCCTCTGCAGAAACATGAGTAGTAAATAATTAGAAACATACATATAATTAATTCATTGGTAATTTAAAATAGAAAAAAGAAACTAGAAACACAGTAAAATGAAGACAATCACCTCTAAATAAAAATGTTCTTCAATTTGAGATATCAAAGAGTACTCACTCTTGTTTGTGTAAGAGAGTGTGTTTTTTGATGTTGCGTGCTATAGGTTATTTATGAAGTTGATGCAAGTGCATATATTTTTTTATTATTGATGGGAGACTTCGATTAAAGGCCAGTTAGTCATGTGAGAATGCAAGTGCATAAGGTCTATGGTCTTCTTTTTTTACACTACTCTTTTTGTCTGTTATTAAAATGTCCCTTTATACTGTTTTCCAGATAGATTAAAAACAAGAGTTTGTTTAATGGGTGTGTACACAAGGGCGCCTTCTAGGGTGAGTGTCCTTGATGGGTCTCTCACGGTGAGAGAGCATTATTAACCGTTAGATTGTAAGCTTTCAAGATTGTTATGATGCACTACCAACACCTTATCAATTTCCATTCCCACTCTTCTCTTTCTCTTCTTCAACTACTTTAGTTTTCCAGAACAAATCTTTCTCTCTCCTTGCGATAATCAATCCATAATCAATTGTGAAATGACAAGGAATTGGAAAACAAAGGAAGGGGATTTGTCCCAGTTCAAGATTAATATAATGAAAGGAAATTGTAAAAGAAAAAATAAATAAGCTAGTTAATTAACTTGTGTTCCTTTATTAATATCCAAATTCCAAACAATGGATTTTCTGCTTGTTCAATAATTTGCATGCATCTTCTGCAAAAAAGAAAAATGGTGTTTGCTTGCGGTTCCTAAAAGCCCCAAAAGGTGGTTGAGAGGTTTGAAAGATGTGTGAAGCTTTCGAAATATCAAAATTTTGTCACTAAATTTCTTTTTTTCTTTCTTAAACTATTAAAACTTGAATCTTTCACACTTAAATTGGTTAAATAAATTCATTAAGTTTTTTTAAAAAAAATTATCTCATTACTCTTTCATGGAAGCACATTGGTATTTCAAAGGAAAAATATATTGGTTTCAATGGCAGAGCTCCAGATCAACGGAAGATGCGTTCGACCAAGCTTATATGTCAACTCTGTTTGAAACTCATGTTGCTGCCAATCTGAATTTTTGGGTGAGAAACAGAAGAAGGTTGAAGATGAAGAAGAGAGAACAAAGTGAGAATTTAAAAGTATCCGGTGTTGTTGGTGTATGTTAACAATCATAGAATTTTAATATCTAACCGTCAAAAGTTGTTTTTTTCACTTGCTCACGGTGGGAGACCTATCAAGCTCTCCCACCCTAGCCTGAGCCGTTCACAAGTTTATTTTCTATTATTAGATAATTAACACTCGTCATATTTTATTTAAAATCTTGTGCATACTGCAGAACAATGTGTCTTTATTTTGTGATATCCATGACTTTGTTTTATCTTTCTTTTAACTAATCATTCTCTCTCATAAAAAAATATTTATTTTCATCATTTATCAAATCATTCTCTCTTATTAAAATACACCATAGACTTGGTCTTTTCATTGTACCATGTCCTTATTAAAATTATTTTATTGTTTTAAAGTATATACACAAGTCAAAAATTATATATTAGAAAGAAAGAAAAAGGCTAAAATACACTTATGACCCCCTATGTTTGGCTCCTTAGCAATTTTGGCTCCCTATTAAAAAAAATCACTTTCCAGCCCCCTAACTTCACCCCCTTTTGCAACTCATAGGCCCCCTCTGATTTTGATTGGTCAAAGCCCAAGTGACCATGAGGTGGACACCACGTGGCATTTAATGAATCAAAAAAGAAAAAGAAAAAAGAATTGGCACCGTGGGCATGAAGATCTGGAAACTCCTATCATGTGTTCTTCCCCAAAATCATATGTGCAAAATCCACCACCAATTCATTCAACCAATTCTGAAAATCCAACACCATTTCATTCAATTCATTCCTTAATCTAGGGAATAACCAATTCTACCATCAAATAAATCAGAATTTCAAATCAGTCTGCTGGTTGACCAGCATCGAACATCCTCTGGAAGCTTTTCTCATTCAGTTTAGACATAACATACTGTGGCTGAAAACAATGATTTTCAATCATCCAGTTCTACAATCTACGCACAACATCTGCACCATCAAACATCTCACCATTTAACACAGGACCCGGTGCATAGTAAACTCCAATGTCTGTGAACATATGAGCATCTTGTGTGTCTCCCTGCTTGCGTTGCAGCTCAAAACTTGCTTCTGGGTAAACCATAGTTTTGACTGGCAGCTTGTACAGTTTGTGTGGACAGAGTCAAATGGGGTAGATTTATTATGGAAATCAATAATGTAAAAAAGAAACATATAAAATAAAATTCAAAGTCTTCTTGAAAAGATTGAGATTGAAGGGTTGTTTTGAAAAGAAAAGGTGGGTGGTTTATTAGGGTGGAGATTGAAACGTGAAGGGGTTGTGGTTATGTTAGAGAAGAAGATGGTTTGGTACACACTAATGAAGCCATCACCATGTTTGGTTTGTTTTTTCTAACAACATTTTGGAGAAGATGAAGATGTAATGAAATTGAAGTTTGAAGAAGATTGAGACAAGGTTGCTGTGTTGTGGTGTGGTGTTTTGGGGTAAGCCGCAAGCTTCTTCTGCTCACGCCGATCCATTCCATCCTTAAACCCTCCGCTCCTCGCCGTCGTCGATCCACCGCCACCTTCTACTCGCCAAAGGCTCTCAATCCCTCTTCTCAATCATTATCGACCCTTTCTCGCAGTCTCCTGTACATCTTATATCACAATTTTCATGGTTCATCTCATTCAAAGTCGTCCTCCCTCTTTCTAATTTTGATGGTGTGTAGAGAGAGCTTTTTTTGGTAGGGAAGAGATAAACGATGAAGTGGGGGTGGAATCACGTGCCAATTCCTTTTTATTTCTTATTTCTTTTTTATTTTATTTTTAATTAATTAAATGCCACGTGGCGTCCATCTCATGGCCACTTGGGCTTTGACCCAGTCAAAATCAGAGGGGGCCTATGAGTTGCAAAAGGGGTGAAGTTGGAGGGCTGAAAAGTGATTTTTTTTAATAAGGGCCAAAATTGCTACAGAGCCAAACATACGAGATCAAAAGTGCATTTAGCCAAAGAAAAAGGGTGTGTTGGACGTCTGAAAAAAGGGGTCTCTTGCCATTTTTAATAAATTTTTTATTTTATGACAATAGAAAATATAGGACATGCAATATTTTCTTAAAATTTACTAAAATTAATAATAATTATTTGTCTAAAAAAATAAAATAATAACAATTATCATTAGTCCGGATCCATACTAGACGTCTTTTAAGGAAACTAGACATTCTTCATTAATATTTACTAGTGGGCCTTTCTTTTATAAAACATTTATAAAGTGGTTTTTTTTTATAGATTTCTCTACTAAAAGTAATCATATTTGAGATATGTCAAATATTAAACATGAATGCTTGTTTCATTCCGGATTTAAAATTAAATTCCTCATACTATTTAACTTTTGTCATTAGACCCAACTTTGATCGATAAAAAGTTTTATTTTCATTTTTGTTTTTTGGTAAAAAAAAAAGAAGCTTTTTTTCCTTTATTATTGCGTGTGAGACTTTTAGATACATACATGCATTTTTAGCAGATTATTAACTCAACTAATCCGGGAAAAGATGCTATTAGTCTTGGAGTTGGACCTTTAGTGTATTATTTGCTGTCTTTCTTAACTTTTCTGCCTCACTTACGACGAATTTTACTTACTACCACCACCACCACTTATTCGTTCTAATAGTCAAATTAAGTTTTATTTATATATAAAAAAATATTAAATTTACTATAAAATTTTGTCCCTTCCCAGCGTTAGTAGCAACGAAAAAATCCTTTAAAATTTTTTAAGTCCCTTTTTCATAGCGCAAAAAAAAAAGAAGAAATCATAAACGAAAAACATATCTCTTTTTTGTTTATGATTTCTTATATCCATATTCATGGAGATCAAATTCACATGATACTTAAGAAACGAATGTGTAATTCTTTTTCGTAATTCAAAATGCGGAGGATTATGGAGAATTCTAAAAGAGTATTTTATTGAAGAATTCAGTTATTACTCAACAAATTCAAATTTCGATTTTTAAGGGATGAGATCAATTCAGAAATGCCTTATTGTATCTTTTATTAAAATGGATTTATCTTTCTTATTTAGTTCTAGAACAGACAGAATTGAATGGGTCTAATTCAGAACCGTTTGATAAATTTAAATCTTCTATATCTTATGGATATATCACGAGATAAATAATCGTCTCGGTCCTTAGATTTACTTAACCGTACCAAGAAATTACAACTCACATGTCATTATAAAATTTAATATAAATGAAATTGTGCTGGATAATATACCTAGCAGTATCATCCTTGCAATTTAAATTGCGAGGAAAGGAGACATTGCTATTTATCTATGGAAAGTTGCATAAGCAGAGGAAACAATTGCTTATCTTCAATACAATTTTTTTTGGAGATAAGTTAGTAACATCTTGATTACAATATACACTTTTATGTGTTGCGAGAGTTTTGTCTCTTTTTGGTTCTAGATTGAACCAAGTTTTATGATCTTATCAAGAAACTACATTTCTTATGGTGATCCTCTACCTTTGGCTTATCATTTCTTTTTGGATAAGAGGAGAGTGTGGCGCTGCATTTTCTTATCTATTCCAGGCTTCCACTGACGTGCACGGCCATACACATCGTTGTGCAGGTTGTGCATGTCTATTTTCTACTTAGAAGGGATCCTTTGTCTATGTAGTGCCCTACAGTATTGCTTTACAGATCCTTCCAACTTCAAATCTTGGCCCTTTTACATCAAAAGCTTATCAAAATGACCCTCTTGTAACTTTCTATCTTCTTATAGGTGATTCTGCAAAAAGAAGAAATAAATAATGAGTAGGAATCAATACCACAAAATGATATCGATTTATTGGAAAACCAATGACCACTCCCATCTGTCAACAGCAGATACAAAATCAGAATCATGACTACAAGTTAAGCCTGTGAACCAGTCAATACCAATTAAATTGATTAACAAAAATACAACAGACGATAGAAAATTTCTTGAGTTTTAAAAGAAATCAATTAATAAGCATTGCTAATGGAGTAACTTTTTACACTTTCAGTAAATTTTTACACAAAAAGTCACATAAAATAAATAATTCGTAATTAGTTGATATTGTAACAATGCATCAAAATTAAATTCTTTTCAGAAAGTACAGATGAGAGTGAAACTATACATTGATATATCCACCAGAATCTTCATACAAATAGATGGAAGATATATTTCTAATATTGCATGGATAAAAAAAACGAAATTTACAAGTACTACAATCAAAATTTGGTATATTTGAAAGGACTAAATGAATAATTAAACCAAAAAAGAAAAGAGAGTTTAAAAAATAAGGGTATGGCAATGAAACTAAGACAGAAATATTGCAGAATACAAAATATTATGCAAAAGAAATAAAAACTTCCAATGTGCTAACTCTGAATTACCATTTGGTTGCGAAGAATTACCTACTTGAGTCGTCATTCAAATTCAGGACAAAATCAAGCATCCTTAGATTTCTGGATATTCATCAATAAGACAAAGCATTAATGACTAAGAATGCAAACGATCAAAGTTGAATTATGACTGGAGATAATCAAAGTTGTACACATTACCGTTCCAGAAAAAAGTTTGTTTATGGTAGTATTAAGGTCACCATTCCAACACCATTGATCTTGTGAAGTAAAACTTACACGTACTGCTCTGAGCTTTGGTGCATTCAATACTCCATTTGAGAAAGTTTCCATCATGTTGCAATTTACTACAAATAACTTCGTAAGCAATGGAAACTTGAGATTGTATCTTCCCTTGTAAAAACTTCTTAAGTGTGGTAAGTTATACAACCGCAAATACTTCAATTTCAGAAAACCTAGCTCACCAGCATCATTCTCTTTATCACTTGCAACTATTTCTTCTATCGCTTCACAATGGTCTATTGACAATGTCTCAAGGTTTGGTAAATTAGTAGCAGTTAATGATGACAAAATATTTTTCAATCCATTACAAAAGGCCCCTCTTAAATGCACTAAATTCTCAAATAGCACTGAGGATGGAACTATATGCCTCAGTCTGGAACATTTAAATACTTCAAATAGTTCAAGATTTTGAAGAGAAAACTGCATCTCAGAATGGTCCCCGCATATAAACTCGAGTTTATGTAACTCAATAAGTACCAGACTTTTCAGCTTCATTGTTGTGTCAGAATGTCTAGTGCCAACACTTCCACTCGAGAAAATCTTTGTGAAGGAACTGCAAGTAACCGTAAGATTTTCAAGATTGATAAATCTTTGGAGGAAACTGTATGGAAATATGTCAGACTCATTGTGAAAACAACGCAAGCGAAGATCTTTTACTGTGTAGATCGGCCTGTGATTAAATTGACTGTTCCATAACATAGTAACATCCCTTCCGTTCAGAATAAGCTCCCTTAGGTTTGGGACAACCTATACAAGCATAAATATAATACAAGTAATAAGATACAGCCTAATAACTAAGTTTAAAAAAGAATAATGCTCACTGTTTTGCAGATAGAACAATATTAACTTTTAGGCTAACAAAAACCAGGATGAAAACATGTAATAAAATCAACAATCTAATTTTATTTACATTTTCAAAAGAGAAAAAACAAGTAACATTGCACCTATCTATCAAAAATAACATGTTTGGCGTTTAGAATGTTGAGATTAATCTTTACCTTTTCAAATGAAAATAGGGCTTCTGGATCAACGGGGGTATTTCCTTGGTAGTTTAGAGATTTCTGCTCGAATAATTCAAGCTGATCACAATGATACACATCCAAATCTCTTAAGAAAGGCACACCGAAGGTGTGTAATCCATAGCAGAAGCTTCTAAGTTGAGCTAAACTTCGGAGACTCAAAGATGTTAATTTTGGGAAAACAAGTATTGGAACTGTGTCGGCCATTTCATCCTGTGCAACAATAGTCTCTACACCGCACTCTTCTATATGAAGCACTTGGAGATATAGAAGTTCTTGGGCCACAGATAATGGAAAAATATGATCAAGGCTTTTACATTCAACAACTTTCAGTTGACCGAGGTTTTGAAACCTGAAGCTTCCATAAGGATTTCTACTCCATATGTGTTTAAGATTTGGTAAATGCTCCAAAGAAAGATTCCTCAATTGCATCTGGCTACAAGCTCCTATTTTAAATTCTTGTACTTCAAATAGAACTTCCAGTGCAGGACAATTGGTTACGATTATTGTCTCTAGATTCAGCAAGTTTTCAAAAACATGAGATGGGAATATATTTAATAATTTATCGCAGAATTTAGTTTCCAGATGCTTTAGTTTATTGAAGGAATTTGGACCAAGTTGATTGTGCCATACTGACTTCAAGTGATCTAAATGGGAGATTACCAATGTTATCAAGTTTGGGAGTATAACCTGCAGTCAACAAAATATTTAGATCCTTTTCAGTTAAATGTAAAACCAACATATCTATAAAGGGAAACCAAACCAAAGTTACAGAGTTTGAGAAAGTTCTTACGTCCTCATTAGAGAGTGGTTCCGGAGCTGAAGAATGATTGCCCAAAATTGCATCCCAGGAAATTATATCCTCCAACATTTGGCAGTTACTAACCTCAAGATATTGCAGGGTTACGAGTTCTCTAGCCACCAGGGATGAGAATATGTGAATTATCTTGTCACATTTGTCAACTGTCAACCTTGTCAAGTTTTGAACACAAGAATAACTCGATTGTATGTCATCCCATAATTTCCAAGAATTGATCTTAGACAGCTTCAAGGTTTCAAGTTGGGACATTCCAACCTATTGACATGCATAATATTGCAAAATTGTTATTTTTCATATTAAGTGATGTTGGGGGAAAATCTGGTAATAATATAGAAGATGATAGAACTAACAAAACAACGGAAGGATGTAACCACAAAACAAGAGTTGAATATTAACAACAGATTTCAACTGATTAGTGTAATCCAGAGGTAAAAGCAATACAAACTACTAGTCTTCTCATCTGTGTCTCCTATTAGCATAAATTACAAACTCAGGCTGGTATATCATTTAGTTGGAGTATTATCCCTAGTTAACATACACCCCTTTTATTATTGGCATACTTTCAGAAGATAAGAAATTTCATCATCTTATACCATGCTAGTTACCATTTATCAAGCTAATAAAGCTATTTGTCTATCCCATATATATTATGGTCAATGCTTGCAGGTTACAACTAAAAGCAGTTGTTGAGGAGCTTCCAACAACGACGCCCAAGCCTCATCCCATTAAGTGGGGTCGTTGAAGGAGCTTCCGTCAAAAATAAAAATGGAAATAAAGTTTGTAAAATTTGTTTACCTTTTGATCGATTAGTGCCATGCATTGTGTATCTTCATAATTTTCAACTGCCAATGGCACAGAGCAGAAACTAATGAGACCAGGCAAACATTCAAGTTCAAGTAAACGCAACTTGGGGAACATAACCTTGTTTACTTCTATATCATCCTCAGATGTTTGCTCAGCTATGATTTCTGTAATCATTTTGCAATCCGAAATTTTTATTTCAAGAAGTTGAGGAAGATCTCTAACTAGAGAATACGAAAACAGATGCTTCAACTTATCACAACCTTTGACCTGAATAAATTTCAGCTTGGAAAAAGATTGAATTGGAATTGGTCCATGACATATTTCTTTCAGATTAAACAGATTTTGAAGAGCTAAAGTCTCTAAGTTGGGGAAGGCGGGATAGGGATAAAAGCAACCTATTGAATTAACGATGCACTCCAGTTCAGAACTGTCTTCGATGCACAAATGCTTTAATTGTCGAAAACCTTCCATATTCAACTCGTAAAGGACACCTCTAGCACGTTGTAATTGAGCTACGCACAAATCCTCCGCTGAATTCAACAATAAGTTAAATCCATAATCTGAAAGAATGCTTGTACCCTTACTCTCTGCCAGCTTAAGTGTTCTTGAAGATTCAGAAGCACCTCCAGCCCATTCCGAAGACCATTTCCACACATCACCAATAAATATATTGTATCTCTCAAGCTTTGCAAATACCTGCAAGTCCCTTGGCCAAACTGAAGAATCTTGAATCATTATGTCCAAAGTTTTTAGATGAGACAGATTACTTAGCTCTTCTAGACTTGCATTGTTGCTTTGGTTTTTGCTTCTCTTGACGTCCCATTGGATAAAGCAATTGCCCATGTACAACTCTTCTAAGCATGTTAAGCTTGAAATAAGATTTTCAGGAATGAATCTCAGTCTAGAGCAGTTGGTTAAATTCAACATTCGAAGATTAGCCAGTTGTCCTATCTCTTCTGGGAGTTGTATAATGTCAGATCTTTCAAGGCTGAGAATCTCTAAACTTTTCAGTTCCAAAACTATCGATATATCTTCTAACTCACATCCAGCCAAAATCAATGTTTGAAGGTTTGTCAAGAAAGAGAGAGATGGAGGTGGGGAAGGGGTTAACATCATTCCATACAAATCTAGAACTGTTACTTCTCTCATCCCAGAGAAAAACTCATCAGAGACTTTCAAATTGTCGCCTATATTATGAAGTAGAAGTAGCCTCAACTCTGGGCACTCCAATTTCTCAGGAAGCTCATTAATATAAGACCAAGGCAAAATGATTTGATGGAACTTTTGAAGCTGATCTATCGTTGGCCATTGTTTGACTTCGGAGTACCTTTTCACCGAATAAGTAGGATGAAACCTAGATGCAATTGATTTAGCTACATCACGTACAACATCATGCATTCTTACTCGACCTCTTTCACGTTCAAGCAACAATGAAGAGGCCCTAAGGTCATTTATTAAGTTGAAAAATTGATTTCGTGCCTCTGTCAATGTCTGAAGATGTTCACATAACCCTGAATTCCAATAACACTGAAACAACATTCCAGTGTGGATATGGTCCAGTCCAAATGAACCAATGAATAGGAAAAGTGACTTCAGGTCATCCCTGTCTAAAAAATTATAACTCAATTCCAAGGCAGAGTAAACTTTCTTATGCAAACCTTCTTGATCAAATCTTTTCAATTTATTTAAGGCATCCTTCCATGCAAATGCATCTTTTTTTCTCAAAGCCTTCGCCACAGTAACTATCAAAAGGGGCAAACCAACACAACATTTGGCCACTTCTACCGCAATTGGCTTTATATTTAATTCATGAACAATATCACCTGCCATTTTCTCAAATAATTTCCAACTATCCTCTTGATGCAAAACATCAAGTCTAAATGCTTTATGAATGTTCATCTCACAGTTTAACACATTAAGATCTCTGGATGTCACCACCAACTTGCATCCTTTGTGGTCATCACCAAAAGGAATCCCCACTTCTACCAAATCAAGTCTACCCCAGATATCATCAAGAATAACAAGAATACTCTTCTCCATGATTATCCTATTCCGTAATTGTGTTGCTCTTCCTTCTATGCTTTCCTTGTTAAATTTCATATCCAAGGCATCAACAATTTGGCCTTGAATTTTTTCCACATCTGGAGAATCAGTGATAGTAGCCATAACTACAGAACTAAATGATCCATCATTCTCAGCTTGCCAAGCTAACTCTTTCACCAGTGTTGTCTTGCCCACTCCACCCATCCCATACACCCCAATCATGAAGATGTTAGGATTCTTCAATGCCAGCATAATCTCATTCAACATTGATGTTCTCAAGTCCACGGCCTCATAACCTCGACCAAATGGCGTGACTGTCAATTGAGAAGAAGCACGGTAAGAGATTCGGTCAAATTTTCCTTCTGCAAGAAATTCAGAAATCTCTTGTATCATCTTTTTGGTCTTCCTACCCAATTGATGCCTTGTGCACAGATTGGGAAAATATCTCATAGAACATTGAGATTTTGCATGGCTCTGAGTGTCAATAAGTTTCTTTGCCTCAGCAACAATGTTGTCCACACCGTTCAGCCACTTCAGGACAATATTTTCAATCTCTTCTCCGTTCCTTCTAGCCTCATCAACACTGTGTTGCACATGATCTTTTGATCCTTCCAGCTTTTGGACCTCAATTTTCATCCTTTCAAGTTTTCCTTTGTAGTATAGTATGTAACCAAATTGACGACAAATAGGTACAACCGTATATTCAGAAATCTTAGCAGCAACTGAAATAATAACATCCATGGCCACTCCTTTGCTAGCTGTCAGTTGAAAGAAACAAGGAATTAAATCAATAAATAACAAAAATGAAAGATAGTCGTAATTGGTCTCTTCTATCTCTTATCTTTATTCGATATTCCAGCATATCTTATATAAATTGATGTTATTTATAACTACACACTTTAGGAATAGGCTAATGACTAATGAGAGTCATCATGTCACTGAAATTAAAAATTAAAGGATTATTATCTAGGTCAAATTTAGATTATCTTAAAATAATGAGAAATTATATTTGTACAACTATTTTGTGACAACTTTTGGAACAACTCTCTCCCTCATACTTTCACTGTGTTCTCACTCTCTCCCTCTCTCTTGCTTTAGTTTTTGTGCCAATACCTACATTTCTTTGTATATCTTTGGTTGTTCCATAATTTGTCCTAAAAATGATTGCTCAAATAACATACTACATACCTCTTTAATAATAGAAATTTCTCAATTGAAATATAAGTTTAGTTTCTCATTGGATTTAATTTGTCTACAATGTCAGGGCAAAACTTATTTTATACATACATGATACATCCAACCACATCTCATCATATTGACGAACTAACCTTTGAAGCACATACATGATACATCCAACCACATCCCACCATGTTGACATATACTAATCTAAGGGGTTGTTTGGTCAATAGGTTGAGCAGTCACCAGACCACAATCGGCAACAACGATGACAACATGTGCCCCATCACTAGAACTGTTGGTTGTTTGTTTGTAAGTTGCCTCTCCGCTTCCACTCGTTTTCATGCGCTAGAAGCCTAAACTATCTTTCCAGGTGCATAACCTCTATCTTGTCTCGTCTAGTCTCGTCACACGACCACCATTAATTGAATCAGTGTTTCACTACATTTGAGGTATGATTCAGGGTTTTTTTTGTGCTTCGAATTTGTTTCTCTACTTCCAAAATCTGTTTTGCTACCTTTTTTTTGGTGGCTTCATTTTCTCCTCTGCACGTTTCTGCTCGCATCGATGTCGTTGTGCGGGTTGGGCTTAACTTAACCTTATAAAATCGACTTAAAGTGAGGATTGCCTCTACTTATAAGCTCATGCCCAAGCCTTATCTCATTGAACGTGGGACTCTTAACAGTTTTATCTCTCTGTGTTGGTTCTTTCTCAGTTTTATAAGAGAGGTTTTCTTATAAGATTTGTATTGAATTTTAAGATCAAGTTTATATAGGAAGCTGATTAAACCTTGCTACAAATTGAAATCTAAGCTGAAAGAAGTGACAAACCAGTGCAACTCTCTAATTGAATTACTAATGATAATTGACCTAATAAAATTTCTGACAGCAAGAAAACCTAAAGTAGCAGCAATAAGTACCAACATATACAAACAGAAGAACAAAAAATCAGCAGACAAAGACAATGGATGGGTGGAAGAAAATAACAAAAACATCATCGTGAAGCATTGAGATGCGTCTCTTTGAACTGCCATTTTGTAATGACTCTCTGGTGGCAGAACTCGCGCTCTTCCTTTTAAGTTAGAGAGGGAATGAGAGACAAGCTGATTCCGAGTTTGCTCAATTTATCTTTTTGTTAGTCCTAGACTTAGATTTGTTTAATGTCGAGTCTAACTGATAGTAAGTATTTATATTTAGGGATCTAACAGCAAGTCTCCCCTGCAACTACAACAATTATAGAACAATTTTATTGAGGAAGATGACTCAGTTCTTATCAAAGAGCAACACTTCGTTGGGATGAGTTTGAGGATATTGATTTTCGGTTTAGAGACCAAAGTGATCATTTTCTATATTCATTTTAGTCCATGTGACACCCCATACTCCTTGTCAGCATGAAACCTTTGTCACATCATCGGTTAAAAGAATTATTTAACGTCAATAACTAAAGTGATAACGAAAGTGCACATTCAAGAATTATTTTATATTTAATCCGGAGTCGGAGACCTTTGTGATAACAAAGTGCAGGGTCAATAACTAAAGTGACTATTTACTCTTGTTTTTTTTTTAACCCTCCTATTTTTAGGAAAAGACCCTAGCAAGTTCTAAGTTCCGTCAAACATAAGCAAATAATTGTTCCTACAAAAAATCAAACTTGATCCTTCTAAATGGTATGTTCTAACGTGAGCTTATTTCCAATAAGTTGGTTTGTTGCACAATTTTTCCAAGGTTCGCGGGTGTGGTACTTTACTATGTACGAAACTTATCGTGACACAATTTTCACCTGGATATGAATACTATGCAAACATCCTTTGACCCATTTATTGTGTAAACTCGGTGAATCTCATGGAAACCAAATGAGGGAAATTTTAGGGTATTTAGATATTAAAGGTTAAGGGTATTTAGATTAGATTAGATGAGGTTCACAGCTTCAAGATGTGAATCTTAGGGAATCAAAAGAGGGGGCTCTTGGCAGAGAGTTGGTGCCTTTTGGGGAGAGATTCATGAGGTTGAAAAACACATCAAAGGAGAGTCTTTGTGAGCAACTATGGTGAGTCTTGGAAAACCAAACGAGAAGATCCATAGAAAATCAAAGCCTAAATATTGGTGCTCTTTTGGGGGTTAGACTTTAGAGTTGAGAAATAATTGAGAAACACCTTAGGAGAGTAAAAATCATTAAGTGTCTTGTTCATGGAAAGATATTGGGAAATGGGTAGGAGTTAGGTTTGTTCTTGGAGGGATTATTGAAGCTAATTTCGTGTAACCCTTGTGTATCTCTTTGTAAAGAACTCATTGATAGTGGATTGGAGAGATCAATCTCTTCTCCATAATAGGTAATTGTTGAACCGAACTGGGTAAACATTTCTTGGTGTTGTTCGTTTTCTCTATTATCTTTAACTTGTTTATTCTTTGGTTCGATTTTACACTTGGTTGCTAGATTGGATCTACGAATGTTGTTGTTGCTTGTGGTTATTTTGGTTATTCGTTGTCATTGATATTTGCTCCAAAAATCTAAATCTTATTATTGGCGCCCACCGTGGGGTAAGGGGAGAAGTTTGTCAAGTGTGCATCATGGGTACCAAAGTTGATATCTTAGAGATGATGCAATTATGGTTCAACTGAAGTGTATGGAAGCACTGAAGGGTGAGGCGGTGATGTCGGGCAACCTAGCACAATCGAAGAAGGTAAAGTGTTAAGAAAGGAGGTCATGATGGTGATGTCGTGGTGGTGATGTGTGTGTTTCCAAAGGTCAAGTTCAGTCTTGAGAGGTGGAGATAAAAATACTCATGTTCAACCTTAAAGGTGGAGTTACAAGGTGAAACACATAGTGGGTGTACGCATTTCAAAGTTGAGGTGGAGAAATGAGCTGGTGTCTTCCACTAGTGAGACTAGAAGGAGATAAGTTGAAGACACCATAATGGTACGACTATGGAGACCTTGGGTGATATGTACTAGTTGTGAGCAAGATAAGTCTTTACGAGGACGGAAGACATTTTGGGGGTTGAAGAATGTGTGCTATGACTTTTAAGATTACCTGAAAAGACCAATGGTTATTGGAGGCAAGTGAATCTTCAGGAGGACGGATTTGATCACTCCGGGGAATGAAGAGGTTATGGTGTAGACTTGTGGAACTATCTCAAATTCCTAGTGTAGTTGGGTACAAGTATCTTCAAGAGGGCAGAAGGCAATCCGAAGTTTGAAAAGGTAAACGTGAAAATTTTTGGGACTATAAAGTGTAGTTGGATGCAAGAGGAAGAATCAAACTCTGAAGCTTGTAGGATTACCGAGGGCGGTTGGATGTAAGTGGAGGTTGGTGTGTAGATCAAGGTTCAAGCAATGAATTGGACTTGATTGGTTTTGTCTTGAGGAGTAGTCAAGGCAAGGTTAAGGAGCAAGGTGGTTTATGGTTAAATTGGCATCACTACAAATTTAGAATCAATGTGGAGAATTGTTGAGGAATGACTCAAATTTTGTGTTTCCGGTGTTGCTGAAATCGTGACACGATTTTATAGCCGAGATATTTAGGCAAAACCTGAAGGAAGTTGGTGGAAGCAAAATCGTGATTGGGAAATCGGGACAAACTTTTGGGATAAGGGTGCAGTACTGAACTGTCTATGAGACTTATCGTGACACGATTCAGGCATATCGTGACACAATTTTGCTTGGATTTAGACACTATATAAGCATCCTTTGACCGATTTGTTGTATAATCTTGGTGAATATCATGGAACGCAAAGGAGGGAACTTTTAGGGTATTTAGATACTAAAAGTTGAGGGTCTTTGAGTGAGGTTCAAAGCATCAAGATGTGAATCTTGGAGAACCAAAAAAAGGGATTTTGGGAGAGAGTTAGTACCTTTTGGGGAGAGATTCATGGGGTTGGGAAACACACCAAAGGAGAGTCTTTGTGGGCAACTTGGGAAACCAAAAGAGAAGATCCTTAGGAAATCAAAGGCTAAAAATTGGTTCACTTTTGGGGGTTAGACTCTAGAGTTGGGACACACCTTGAGAGAGTGAAAATCATTGAGTGTCTTGTTTATGGAAAGAGATTGGAAAATGGGTAGAAGTTAGGTTTGTTCTTTGGAAACTTATTGAAGTTAATTTCTTGTAACCCTTTTGTATCTCTTTGTAAATAACTCATTGATAGTGGATTGATAAGATTCATCTCTCCCCAGAGTAGGTCATTGTTGGACTGAACTCGGTAAACTTTTTTTGGTGTAATTCTTTTTCTCTACTCTCTTTATTTTGTTTATTCTTTGGTTTAATTGTGGTTATGCTTTACACTTAGTTTCTAAATTGGATCTAGAAATGTTGTTGTTGTTTGTGGTTGTTTTGGTTATTGGTTGTCGTTGATACTTGTTCCACAAATCTAAATTTCATTGATGTGAGATTTGAAATTACATAATTCACAACACGAATCATAATTAATTGTCCTTTTTTTTTTTTTGAAAATGATTGGTAGACCACTCATATTTTCATACCACCCATACACCCCCACATATTTGAGAGGAGAGAGATGGATGAAAGGGAAGAAAGACAAAGTGTTTGTGGAGTCTAGGCCACATGTCACATGTTTGTGTGGAGATTTGAGTGTGTATACCACCTATGGGTGTGCATGTCACTGGTTGTTACCGGAAGGTTAATAAGAATACAAGATGCATGCAACATCTTATTATATTTATTCACAATCCACTAAACTATGTAAACCAGGTATTTGAAGTGCAACAACCATCTAGCTTTTTATCGAATTTGATCTCAAATTTGTCTCAAAATATATTTCTCCTTATATACCTAATATTCTCTAAAAACGTACTATTAAAAACATAGATAACTAAATTTCATTTGTTGATGGAAAAGCAATACCTTTAAAGAAAGTTGCAGCAGTATCAGATAATATTTTCTCTTGTTCTCTTGTGGAATGCAATTGACAGCTCTATACAATTGCAAGAGAAGACAAATGGTGATTACAAACAACTGCTAATTAAAAAAAGGAATAAAATTAAAAAAGATAAATCTTTGCTATTACCTCTAAATATATTACTATATTTCACGCTTTTTTGATATCCTCCGAAAATATATCCCTTAGATTCATATCCTTTTGAAAATTCTCTTTAATATAACCTCTTGGATGTGATGCAAGCAAATTCTTTAATAAAAAGCATATTCTTTATTCTTCTGTCTTGCAATTATTCATAATATGGTTTGCTCCTTGCTGCTTTTCTTAATTTGTTTGCGTCACATACCACGGATTTTGCTTACAAGTTTCTTTGCAACCATTATTCCATTAAATTATTACAAAGAACCACGTTAAACTAGTACTATAATAATAAAATAATATCTAGTACTAAATCAACCTTGCATATATAACTTCATTTTATAAATGCTAAACATCAAAATTCCGCATGCAAGAAATTTGACTTTGCAATATTACTTTGAATTGGAATTTTGTAATTGATGATCTGATAAATGTTATTGCACTAGACAAAATTTGTTATAATGTATTGCGCAAAATAAACCGGTAAGACATCCAAGTCATAGTTTAATCATATTTGAACGGTTGACCCGGATGACAAATAAATAAATATTAAATAAGTTAAAATAAATTTGCAAAAATAAAATAGGTTCAGTCAATCGCAGTTTAACCTAATTTAATGATCGTGTAATTTGATTGAACGATATTGGAGGACAACCACAATCAAATAAACATGCAAACTAGTCGGTTTTAGATTCAATTAATTGAACTAACAAATGTTTTTTTTTTCGAAATTAGAGAGGCCGTTAGATCAAACTACATACAAACACGACGATTAATATAAACTTTGACTACATCCTATCATAAAATTGTTAACACAACCCGGTGGTGAATGAGATCAACTACTTAGTTTGGCAGCCTATTAATGCTTTTAAAATTTAGACAGAATCGGGCATGACAATAGATAATAATTGATAAGATGTTTGTTGAAAAAAAATAAAATTAATAAGATGTATGACGTCTCGCTAGTAGTACAGATACAGGTGACATAAATACAAATATGTGAATACCAATTTTATTTTTTTTTAAATTCAAGGTGTGACATGACTTAAATGCGTTAGATTCTTTTTATACGTTAGATTCTTTTTTTTGTTGCTTAAGAACACGTTAGATTCAATAAAAGTATATCATAGATACAATTTTTTTTTAAAAATAAATATTAATACAGGAGATTTTTAGTCTCCATATTTCAATTTTTTGTTCCCATCCCCACTACAAAAAGCCAAACTTTTAGTGACAGTACATTCCCGTAGATAAATGTTATGTTACCGTAAGTATAGCCCCAAGTATCTAAAAACTTGGCTTTTTTTTACGGTAAATTTCCGTAAATAAACGTCCACTTACCATAGGTATAGCAACAACTACATATACCTACTGATTTGTAAGTTCTGATTAAAACTCTATAACTACGGCTAAAACCCGTACGTAAAACCAAAAGTTTTGTCTAACAAATAGAAGTCCATTGTTGTAGACTACAACGACGAAAAAAACCGTGAGCATAAGTACCTAGGGCTAAACCTACCAAAATTTAGTGTCACTAAAAACAAGTTTTTTTAGTGGAGGTGAAGGATCAAAAGTTAGAAATTTTTTAAATAAAAAGACCAAAAAGCCGAATTTTAAAATAGGGGCACTAAAACTTGTGAGAAATGAAAATATGGATATCAAAAGTACATTTAAGTCATAAAAGTATTATTGCTATATCCATGAGGAACCTGAAACATTTAAAAAAAAGTTTGAATACTTCTAGGAGTATCCGTAAGTATCTTAGGAGTATCAATTTATGATACAAATACTTCTTCTATTTTGGATTATCAGAGTAAGTTGCATTTTAGAAAACAAAATGACATGTATGAGTTGGCCATCTTCAGATCGACTCTACATATCCTTGGTATGATGAAATTACCTCAGATCTTATCTCAAAACCATTGTATCTAATCAAGATTGGAATCTCAAACAAAGAGTATCCAGTCATGAGTAGAGAAAGCACTGAATGGAAACCAACTGTATATGTCAATCAAATGAAAAACATGCATCAAAAGATTTAAGATCATTCTTACCCCTTCAAAGCACCAGGTAAAACTAGTAAAGAACTTATAACCATTTTGTATTCTTCACAACTCTCTTGGATAAAGCTAATCTATTTTTGACAAATAATCTACAAAAGATTTCAGTTAATGACGTTCAATTGATGGTTAATGAATTGCAACGGACACATTGGTATACTCATTAACTACTCATTTAACGTAATTAACCAAATTATTTTTTTTTGAGAGATAATTAACCAAATATTTGAAATGTGTAAACCATATAATTTGTTGTCAAAATTTGATGTCAAATTATGTGTGAAAATAACACAACTCATTTCACAAACAAGATAGATTTGCTACCTTTATAAGATTAAGGAGGATCAAGTTTTCTTCTGGAATCGAGAGAAACCTCACAACCAACCAAGAGAAATCATTTTCACTTTCCTTTTTTAAAAAGCTTCTTAAAAAGCAATTGTGCTTCCCCTAAAAAGTTAATTTAATGACCATAGAAAATCTTAGTAAAAAAACTTAAATACCAATGACCAACATGCGTAAAATACACCAATTGGCAGGAACTTTAGTGCACCGGACTGCCCGACCAATGACCAACATGCACAAAACTTTTGAAGAAACATTCATTTCTATCCCACCAATTTAATATCAAGAATTAACAATTGATCACATATACACACTGAATCAAGCATTACTTACCTATATTAACTCAGGGACGAAGTTTAGGAGAGATAAGTTTTGCTAATAATAGATTACAAGGGACAGAAGTCTTTTATCATAGAAAAGTCATTAGACTCATACATCATGACATGACGTAAACGCTTTTTGCCATCAGGGATTATCCGCATACCCAATACATGTGGATTTTCCCTACAGGAAATAAAAAGAAAGAACTGTTGTCAAAGTGACAGCAAAAATTAAACATAAAGAAGAAACTAACACAATATTCTTTTTCTAAAAAAGAAATATAATAAAAAATAAAGAAAGAAAAAGAAGGCCAATATGCTGATTCTGAATAACCTACCAGGTGGTTGCAAAGAATGGTCTACTTGAGCATTCATTTGAATGCTGCGGACAAATTCAATCATCCTTAGAGTTCTGGATATTCATAAACAAGGAAAAGCACAACAATGTGAGAATGCAAGCCATAACATTTGAATTATGATCGGAGATAATCGATTTTGTATAGACATTACCGTTTTTGCTACAAATTTTCTTATAGTAGTATTAATGTCACCATTCCAATGCCATTCATCTTGTTCATTCACATGCACTGCTATGAGCTTTGGTGCATTCAACACTCCGCGTGAGAAAGTTTCCATCACGGGACAATCTACTACAAATAACTTCTGCAGTTGTGGAAATTTGAAGTCATGTCTACCCTTGCAAAAACTTCTTAGCCTTGGTAAGTTACTCAATCGCAAATACTCCAATTTCATAAAAGGTAGCTCAGAAGGATCATTCTCACTATCACTTGCAACTATTTCTTCAATATTTTCACAATCATCTATGCACAACTTTCTGAGTTTTTGTAAACTGGCAGCTGTTGATGATTTCACAATAATTTCCAATCCAGCACAATCGCTCACCTGCAAGTGCTCTAAATTTTCAAACAGCACTGAGGATGGAACTATATTCTTGAGTCTAGAACATCTATATACAACCAGAGTTTCCATGTTCTGAATAATTGGTTGCACCTCAGATTTCACTTCACATATAAACTCGAGGTTGTGTAAGTTACTGAGTACTAAACTTCTCAACTTCATACTTGTTTTATAATGTCCAGTGCAAACGCTACCACTCGAGAAAATCTCTGAGAAGGAACTACATGTCAACTTAAGGTTTTCGAGATTCATAAACCTTTGGAGGAAACCTGATGGAAACTTGATAGGGGGTAACCATGCTCCTGGGCTGTCAGCATGTCATAAACACCACGAACAGAATAACCACCTATCAGGTCTAGATGCCACTGCCACATATCAGAAGTAGTATCCTGCAAAGAAACATTGTGAAGTAATGCCCTACAATCCGCTAACAACTCTTTCTCCCACACCCTCAAGCTACGACGCCACCTCCACGCATCTCCCCCTTCCTCCCAACCCAACAAATACATATTCTAGACCGTGATCACTTTGTTGTCGGCCAAATCATACAGACGACGAAAACGGTCACGGAAAGCCACCACTCCAAACCAACAATCACGCCAGAATGCGGTATCCGCCACATCCCCCACCTTCTGAGACACGCACTTGTCAAACGAGCCTCCACCACTACCCTCTACCCCATCCCGGATTCTCACAATCTCCCTCCACCAAGAAGAACAACTTCGGCCCCCAACCTCCAACTTTCCATCCTCCGCACCATACCTAGCCACCAACACTCTACGCCACCCATCATTATACACTAACAGACGCCAACACCATTTTTCCAACAGAGCGGTTTTAAACTCCCTCAACTTCCCATGACTGCATCTAAATACCCCCAATCAACCGAGTCAAGTATAAATTTTATTATGAATTAAGAATGTTAAACCGCTACTTTTACGAAACATTTCAATTAGTTTATCAGCTCTCAGTCAACAACCATCAAATATAATATATTAGTTATAAATTATCAATCATCAGTTATAAACTAGAATCTATCAATTAACTTATCAATTATCCGTTATTTTTATCAAAGAATGACTTATCAATTAACTATAAACTATAATCTATCAATGTAGATTTAATGCGATTAACAACTGGCTCCCAGAACAACAACCGCCTTGGATCACCGTCGATCGGAAGACCCAAATAAAGGAAAGGCACTTTCCCACCTTTGCAACCCAGCACGGACGCCGCCTCATGCAACCAAGAATTAGTAATATTAACCCCCACCATGGAACTTTTATGGAAATTAACTTGGCTTAAACACATTTTTTACCCCCTAAGTTTGCAAAAGTTGCAATTTTGGCCCCCTTTTAAAAAAAATGGCAAAAATGACCCCCCCATGTTTACCCCCTTGCAAAACCTCAATTTTGACCCAGTCAACCATACTTGGCAT
>Ga0315915_1002525_pt1 | contig 23110 bp, 16 predicted proteins | sample MpolbnodulesMG_FD_207738 | JGI IMG/M metagenome (GOLD analysis project Ga0315915, IMG submission 207738) | Medicago polymorpha root nodule microbial communities from Los Angeles, California, United States - branched nodules | ecosystem: Host-associated > Plants > Roots > Nodule | place: USA...
TCTGTATCTTGCTGGTTCTACTGGATCAATGAATGAATATCACCTTCAAACAGTGTTTTCAGGTCTTCCATCTCCCGACAATTATTACCTTCGAATTGAGGTACATATATATATGCCTTAATATAATAGTTTGCTTCACAAAAACCTATAAATATGTCCTCGTGAGTTTAGCTCTGCTGGTACGAACAATGCATGATATATGTAAGATGTGAGATTCAAACCCCGACTACAAAAAAAAAAAATGTTAAGATGTTTTGAAAACTAAATATTATCCCTTTACATCCATAACATTTTTTATGGAAGCAAATATAGTAATAACATTTCGAAATTTGTATAATCAATTTTTTAAAAATTTTAAGAAAAGAATCTTTTCAATATAAAATTTTCTCTTTTAGGTTTATTACATATGTCCTTTTAGTATATTTGTTATCATGACTCATAAAATCTATAATGATAATTTTTTAGGGACTATAATGATATTTGTATACCTCAATATTTCTAGCAATTCTTTTTAGGGTTAATATGTCTTTACCCCTGTAATTTAGGCGAGTTCCGGTTTACCCGCTGTAAAAAAAAGTTTAGATAACTAACTTGGGTTGGCCTGGTGGTATTGACTTGGGATCTGGGAGTGTGCTCCTCCTTAATGTCTCATGTTCGATTCTCCCCGATGTCAATTTAGGTGGGTTAGTTTAGCTTCTTCTTCAAAAAAAAGTTTAGATTCCAACCCTATAATTTGAAGATTCTTTCGTTTTAGACCCTGACGTCATCTGACTGTGCAAACATGATGACGTAGAACGCTGAGTCTGTATTTTTGGATGATGTGGCGCTTTGACTGTATAATTAATTTTGTTTTTAATTTTCATTTATATTAATTTAAAAATAAACAAATAAGAAAAACAGAAAATTAATTTTAAATATAGAAAAAAATTCAGATTATTTTCTTCAAAATTGAAAAAATCAGAAGGAAAAAAAAACAGATTTACAAATTAGAAGAATATATAAAACTTTTTTTTTTATTTCAAGAACAAGATTCAAGAATAATATTATTTGATAAAAGGAGATCATTTCATTTGTTCTGGAATAGTTGTTTAAAAAATTTATTTATCGAAAAAAAAATCTGAACTTTTTTTTAATTTCAAATTTGTTTTTCTAAATTTTGTTTTTTTTATTTTAAAAATTAAATTCCAGAATTTTTAATTTTTTTTTGAAAATTCGGTCTTTTTTTCTCGAAAAAATATATTTTTTTTTACAATTTTTTTATTTTTGAAAATTAATTTTCAGAATTTTTAAATTAATATAATTTTATTATATTATTTATTATTTTAAAAAATAGGCAAAATGTCACTTGTGCCCTTTAAAAAAATAAAAAACAAAATTAATTATACAGTCAGCGTGTCACATAATCAAATATACATAGTCAGTGTGTCACATCAGCATTTTGCCCAGTCAGATGGCCTCATGGTCTAAAACGAAAGAATCTTAAATTACAGGGTTGGAATCTAAATTTTTTTTTTCAGGGGATAAACAAGAACTCGCCTAAATTTCAGGGGTAAAGACATATTAACCTTTCATTTTATATCTCTCTCTTTCTATTACATTAATTATCAATCTATTGTATCTTTTTTGTAAAAAAAAAATCTATCGTATCTTTTATTTGTTTCTCTCTCACGGTATATACACCATCGTGTACACAACCTTTTCCATATATAACAGTATATATAATAATTCACAGGAGTATAACTTGGACCCATCCCTTGGCGGTGAAAACACTACCAAAGAAGCCATGGACAGTCTTAAAACGGCAGGAGAGAAGTTATTGGAAGAAACTGTTAAGGCCATAAATGTAACTTCTTTTCTCTCATACCAAAAACCAAGTGAGGGCACAAATGCTGAGGCTCTTAAAAGGTTTGTACAATTTTATATATATGCTTAATTCCATAGTTAGACTTAGATAATACTTCTTTCGGTCCTTTTTATTATAAAAAAATGGGTCAAAAAAAGTTAATGTATTTAGTCTATATTATGAACCAAATACATCAACTTTAGTTGATCAATTTGTCTCTTATAAAAAGGATCGGAGGGAGTATGATGTCTATGCTTAATTAATTATGGTAGATCTGTAATTTGGAGTTGTTTACTATGAACCCGATCCAACCATAGACCCTCCGGTTTTTTTTATTATTATTTTTCTTCATCAAGATAATTTTTCGTTTAAAAGATGTAAACGTGTTTTACACAAATTAAACTAAGTTAGGCAACGTGTTATTGTGTATTGATTTTTTTATTTAATCATTTAATTAGTAGGAAATGTTAATTATGTTATGATATTTTATGAAGGTTGGCTGAATGTCTGTACGAGGAGAGGCAGTTGCGTTTGAAAACGAAATCAATGGAGAAAATGGGACGACCATTTATTGAAGCTGTTGTGTCTGGAATGAAGTAAATGTCAAGTTCGTGCATATATAATTAAGCAGGCTTGTACTATGTTGCAAGTTCTCTATATATGCATGCATGGTGTGAAATAAATAAAACAATGGACATGTCTTTAATGAGTGAATATTTCTGGTTTGTTGCTTTTCTTTCAAATGAATTCGGTCTTCTTGTGTTTTGTGTGCGTGTGACTTTGTTTTACTAGAATAAAAGTGATTCGACTGCAATTTGTATTCCTTGTAATACACCTTTCTTATAAAAAGCATTTGGTTATTTCCTTTATCTTCTGTACCTCTTATTAAAGAGTTGTGTTATTTGAACAACTAACTATTTGTATGACAAGTTAAATTTACACCTTTTTGAGATAAAGTCTAAACAAATCAAACCGATAAACAATGGGTTGGTTTAGATCAAATTGATTAGGTATACTAGGAAATAAAAAGTACAACCAAGTCTCGCATATCGGTTACCATAATACAAAACCAAAATATTAAAACTTCTAAAATTAAAAACGTAAAAATGTATTTTCATTTCTCAATCTCTTTGTCCGTGATTTTGAGAAAGAAAAAAAAAACTAAATTATCATGTTTTTTGTCAAAAAAATAATCTAAATTACCATGTTTTTAATTGGGTAAATTACACTGACCTTTCTCGAGGTTTACTTATATAACACAAACACCCCCTCTAGTTTTTCAAACTCACTTACCTCCCCTCCTTTTAACGGTGTCAAACTTCTGTTAAATAAATAATACAAAAAACGTTATACTCTTGTACAAACTCTCTGGAATTACAACATAAACAAACTATGGCTCTCCGCCTCTCCATTATTGACGGCTGTGGCAAGCTTACAAGTTACAACCAATGGCTCCCCATTAATCTTCTGTTAATTTCTTTTCCCACCATCAGTTTAATGTATTCACCGTCCATTCACCATCATCAAGTTTTCTATGTTTTATCCCTATATTATCATCAAATTATTCTCTTAAATTGCAGTATTTTCTTCGTTAATTTTAGAACAGCACAGTCCTTCAAACTGCACAATGCACACAAACTTTCTCCCCAAATGATCCTTTGCTGACATGGGTCCACAAAACTAACCGTGAAAAAATAATGTTAATGGAAGATTAACCGTGTTAATATAGAAGGGAGGATTTAGTCTATATAATGAAAACTTAAGGGAGGTTTGTGCATGTTTTAAAATTAAAGGGGATGTTAGTGTCATTTTAATAGACCTCAGGGGAGGTGTGTGTAATTATCCCTTTTTAATTTGTTTGGTTTTTTTTTTTTGCGGTGGCCGAGGTTTGAACCCTGAACCTTGCATATATTATGCATTGTCTCTACTAACTGAGCTAAACTCACGATGACTAATTTGGTTGGCTTTATACCATACATATACATGTACATAATATGTAATATATTAATAAAAAATAGAACATGTGTGGGCAACATGGACATACGGGTAGGTAGGAATTTTGAGATATGTTGTTCGAACCGAACATGACCAGATTTAAAAGAAATTGGTTCGATTTTTTGTCCCTTAAAGAAAGTTGCCGAACCAATCACTTTAGATTGCTTCGAATTAAGATTTGGTTTGATTTTGCCCTGACCGATTAAGACACTATCCATAAATGGATTTAACAACATCAAATTAAGATGCTAGACGAGCTCTTGTAATTTTGAAGGTTAAATTGTTGAAAAAGATAAGATTTTAGTAATAATATGTTTTACATTATAATTTGTTATGTTTAGTTAACTTTCAAAACAATGAAATTGAGACATTAATCCATTGCATCAGAAAATATTCAAATAATGGAATGTAATATATATTTTTTTTTAAAGAAGGTAAAATGAAATTTCAATAATCAAATCTCTTTACTTCCTTCGCACAAGGTGTGCTAGAGAGAAGAAAAAGAAAAATCAATTTACATTAGAAACAGGTAAGGAACGCTTGAATGAAAATAAAAAGAACCATTACAAGAAATTTAAAGGATTTGCCCATCATGAATGATTGTCGTGCTTCACTTTCAACCAACCAAAAGATTGCATCTTAATGTTGTCAAGCAAGTGATGAGTAGTATTTTGTGAATTCTTGAAGATTCTGCCATTTCTTTCTTTCCATAAAACCCAAGCTGAAGAAAACTAAACGAATAATGTTTTTCTTGCATTTAGAAAAAGCCTTTGAAGGAACCAAACTGAGGTAAATGATTTGAAATATTAAACGGCGTAACCAAGACAAGGCCTAATCAATCGTACATAGCAAACTAAAGTTGACGGAAAAATTACAATGTAGAAATAGATGAGCGACGTCCTCTAGATTACCACATCTCCCCCACACATTATTGAGAAGTATCCAGATGCACCCCGCTCTTTACCATTTTGTCTTGTTTTGTTATTTTATGTTCAATTAAGAAATATCTATTTCATTCACTCCGTTCGACTCCATTCTATTTTGTCTTATTTTGTTATGCTATGTTCCATTAAAGGGTAACCAATGGAAATGCAACAAGTCATGACGCCAATTAAAATAAAAATTATCCTATAGTGCTTGATTTCATCAAAACATGCTTCACAAGTAGAAATTAACTTCAACAAGGATACAAGGCAAATTCTATAGAACAAAATCCATGATGATTGATCACTCAAAACAAGAAAAAAGGGACATATATTTATACGATGAATGAAATCCCTAGTAATTGTCCAAAGGTCGCATTTATAACCTTTTCAATCAAGAAGAATAATATGTGTTCATAAAAATTGCTAACTTATCAGATTGGAAATTTCACATAACATGAACAAAAGAGTAGTTTCCTTGTCCTTTGGCCACTAGATGCACAAAAGTTTTGGCTTCTGATCAAAATGTGGAAAAAACTTCATCAAGCATGGAAAAATTCATTTTTTATTGTTCTTTTTATTTAACAGCAAAATTTATTAAAAAAATCATATCTCTGCTCAAGATGATCATAAGCCGATGGATCAGAGACTACAAACTAAAGTCGTCATATATATGCGGGACACCTAAAATAAACACCATGAAAACACCCAAACACACAACACCTAACCAAACCCTACCTTCAAATCCCATGAGGACAACAACCACCAAAATAAACTTCACCAGCTAAATCAAACTCCATCGCGAACATCCACTAAAAATGAAATTCATAACCATCCATCGCCACTACTCACAAAAAAAAAACTCATCTAAATCTAACATCCTCTTCTCATCACCATGTATTTGGACCGGGCCTAAAAAACTAGCCACTACCCATCCATAGCAGCTACACTAGAGCTGTCAAAAATGGGACGGGCCTAAAAAAACTAACCAAAAAATGCACTCGGGCTTTTTTGACCCAAGCCAATTTGGCCCATACAAAAGTTGGGTCGGGCCGGGCTAGCCCATTGGGCTTTGGTGTCGCCCCATTAGCCAATATTTCATTTGATTTTTGTTAAAAAAACAGTTTATTTTTAAAAAAATTATCAACTAATTTAAAATTTATTAATAAAAAAAAAACTGAATAAATATGAACGAATTTAGCTTAAAGTTTTAAAATTTTAAAGTTTATAAATTATTAATTTGATTTAATTGAAGGAATAATCTAGAGTTTAACTACTATTCAACGTTAATGTAAAAATTATTTACATTTTTATGTTCATCCAATCATATTTTAGCAAGAAAATAGTGGTGAGTAACTAATACATAAAAAATACATATAAAAGAGTGATTAAATTTAAAAAAATAAAACTAAAATGGGTCAGGTCGGGCTAGCCCATGGCCCACACATGTCGGGCTCTAGAATATGCGACCCAATTATAAATGGGTTGGGCCGGGCTGGCCCATTTATATAGTTGGCCCACACGGGCCGGGCCAACCTATTTGACATCTCTAACCTACGCAATCACCACGAAAACATCAACGAAAACATTTTAGATGCTCTCACTCACCACCATGCAAACCCTCCAACTAGATCATGTCACCTCTTCACACCACAAATCCACCACCATATTGTTAAACCATCTTCCTCTCTCTTCTCTCCTTCTCAAACCCGAGCCGTCACCTCTTTCTTCTTCTTCTTCTTTTCAGAGGGGTGATTTAAGTCAATTTTGACTCAAAAATCACCCCTCCGATTTGTTTTTCCTTCTATCCTAATTGAATAAGTGATTTCACATATTTTATGTTTTCTTTCGTTTGTTTTTGTGATTTCGTCGTCTCTGAACGACTCTATTTATTTTGATTTCCCGTCTTTGTGCGGTGTGTTTTTGATTTCTCGTCTTAGTGCAGTGTTTTTTTTATTCAGGTTGAAAGATTAGCTTTTAACAAGTGCAGATCCGATCAATGACAATGACTTTGGCGTCGTCAACGTTGCAGATCCGGAGACATGAGTATTCGGTAGACATAAACATAGTCATATTAGTCATATTTGTAGGCATAGGTACTTTGCCGTTTTATGCTATTAACATGGATGTTGTGAGTTTGTTCACAGATTCATCCCTTTTGTTTTTAGCGAATTTGGATTTGTATTGTATCGATGTAGCTCTATCAATTTGAATGAATGAATATCGTTTATTTTTGTCAAAAAAAAAAAAATGATGTAAAAAGTAAGTTAGAGATACGCAATTGACACAGTGATATATATTGATAAACGTGTTGGTATTAGTTTTATAGGATTAAATTAAAATTGGATGATTTTGGTGACTTTCTTTGTATCTCTTTCAATCAATCATTCTCTATCGTTAAATAGTTTAATTTAATCATTCATTTATCTTTTAAATATACTAAAATCACCAAAAAAAAATTAAGAAGCTAAACATCTCATCGAAATTGGTATCAAAGAGAATCAAACTGGTATCAGAAATAAAACACACTTTAAAATTTCAAACCAACACCAATGGACTAACCTAATGTTTTAATTTTTGTATATTTCAAAAGTTTTATAATATATGGTTGATAGAAAATTATTAGTATTTTATTTATGATTAAAATTAATAGTTGACTTGGTCTAATTCTTTTGGCCACATCATTTTGACTTGGTTAAATCTAAGCATTTATACTATCATTTGAATGGAATTTTATTTTGCAACCGAAAATAATTAAGAAGGTACGTTATATTTTGAGTATCAATTGCTTTTATATTTGAGAAGTTAATGCCTACTTTTTCTCACTATTAAAACTGCGAATTTCATCTATTATTAACAGAATGCACATTTTAGTTTGGGAGAATGGGCAGTATCATTTTCATTTTTATAAAAAAAAACTCTCTGTTCTTTATTTTAGATGGCAGACTAACCTTTACACAAAAAGTTAATTTTCTATTCCTTAGAAAATAAGTTTACGTTTCTTGGGTGCATCTCCTGTGTTTATAAAATTCAAGTTGTTCTGTCACCTCAGGTTCATGTAATGGTTTTATGTAATGGTTTACTATTTTGCAGATTATCACTTTCATAGTTTCGTGTTTGTTTACTTCTATTTTGCCGACATCAAATTACCGCAGTTTTAAGAACAGATAAGTTTATTGATCTCTCTTTACCTATATTTTATTGATGCTTATGAGTATATGTTGATTATTATTTAGAGATAATTATTATGACTCATTTTTACAACACCTAAATGAGTTTTAAAATCACCAAGGTTATTAAATAGTAAAGTCATATAATCCATTCCTAACTTCCTACTAGATTCTTTGCCGAGGTTTGTTGTAGAAGCTAGGTAGCCACATAATGTAGCTTGTATTTTCTATTTTGAAGTGGTTGAAATTAACAGGCAACCATTTGTTTTGCTAAGCAGGCTTGGCATTATCTAGATGCGTAGTTGGTTGTAGGGTATCCAAGATGTGTGTGTTCAACATGGAAAAATTCACTAAAGGAAGGAAGGAAGAAAGGAAAGGAGAGAGCTATTTAATTTGGTTGACACTAGTTTGGTAAATCTTGTCAATGAGGCAGGTTATTGTGTTCAAAGGCGGGAATACATATAAAAATGGCTTAATACATCATTTGGTCTCTTAACTTATTTTTAGTTTTTACTTTGGTCCTTTAACTATAAAGTGTTTTAAACTGGTCCCTTATGTCTTCTGCCGTTGTCTATCTTGGTCCTCGCAGTTAGTTTTTTGATGTCTAATATTTTTAATATGATTATAATAGTTTGATTGCAAGTCCATAGTATATTACAATGAAACCACCCATATCTGATTTTTTTTTTAACTTCTCTTCTTCTCCTTCCCCATTCTTCCTCTTGATCTTCATCATCTTCAACATTGTTCATATAAAACTCAGAAAATTTCTTCATCACAATTAGCAACAATGTCAACCTTTTCATAACCATAAGCACCCTAATCTCAATTTCAACAACAACAATGTCTTCTACAACAACAATTTCAGAGTAGCTTTCAGATATTTTTACAAAGTTTTGATTTTTTTCATTTCTGAATTTTTACATTTTGAACCTTCCTTCCCACCATGAGAGATTAATTTGAACATAAGCAATGAAGCATTATCATTACTGATGAACAGTCACAAATTCTCAAAGACTTAACCGCTATATGAAGACTACTATGTATCTTATATTAAACATAAGCATTATAAACATAAACACGATTTCCGGTACTACCACAGTCAAGAACAACATAGTATTTACCAGACCAAAAAGAGTAAACAAACATAAAAACAATATAACTGAGTAAAAGAATCAATGTGAGTAAAATTACAAGCCTGAATGCTTCAAAGCATTTCTTCTTATTGGGTTATTATTGTTGTAACTGTCTCAGGGGGGCTTGTTTCAAATGGGTATAGGAAGAGAAATCTTGAAGAGAAGAAGAGATTCTGAGATTGTTTTTGTGAAAAAAGTGAAGATTGTTGGGTTGGGAATTTGAAGGATACCTATGAAGTAATTTTTTTAGGAATGATGAAGAAGATGGGAGAAAAAGGTGAATGAAAGGTGAGAAAAATATTAGATGTTGGTGGTTTACAATAAAACAAAAAAGACCTTACATGATCCAACAATCCTCTTTTAAAGAAAAAATTAAAAGGTTAAAATTTAAAAATTTAATAAGGTCTACGGTAGACCACCTTTAAACATGGTTCACTTTAGACGTTTGATGTTAAAAATTAATGGAGAGGACAAAACAGTAAAAGGCAGAAGATTTATGGAACCAAATTGAGACATTTTATAGTTAAGGGATCAAAGTGAAAACCAAAAATAAGTTAAGGAATCAAATGATGTATTAAACCTATAAAAATAGGATAATTTGTTGTTAAGAGTTTCATATTGGATGAGACAAGTTTAAATATAAGTTTATAAAAGCGGTTACTACTTGCTTAATGAATCAATTTTATAAGAGTTGAGTTATGTCCAAGTCAAATTTTAAGAAAATATTGTAGTTTATTTAAGATTCGTTTGAAGTATCAATGTTCTTGTTTATAAAAAAAAAGATTGATAATAAAGATATAACTGAAAGCCAATGTGAATTAGTTGCAAGATTTTCACTTAGGCAAATAGCTTTATCAACAACAATTCTACATCCTATATAATTCGTTGCCAACTTCTAAATACGCCATTTGTTAAAAAAAAAAAAAAAAAAACCCTTTAAAGACACCACTTATAATTCTATTTGTTTTTACACAAACAACAAACATATGAGAATACCTAGTATTGTCATCATCTTTTTTTGAAGAGGACAAAATGAATTATATTAATCAATCAAATGGTCCATTCACCACAAGATGCATTAGAGAGACGAAGAACGTCACAAAGTTACAAAATTAAAAAATATGGAAACAAGAAAATTAAGAAACAACTAAACAGTAAAGAGGGCCAAGTCTCCAAAAATAATAATCAAAATCGAATGTGACATATTTTGATTTCAACCACCAATGTGACCGAAGCTTAACCTTTTTGCTTAAGTTTTGTAATTGTTCTTCCTTATACCAAAATATTTGTATGTTTCCCTCCTTCCAAATTACTAAAACAACAAAAAGCCAAATAATATAATATACAAAGTCAAGCGAACACGCTTTGAAAAGCCACTTAGGCTGTCAAACTAAACCATAAAATCCTCTAAAGAGCCCTGAGTTACCGTTGAAAAATCAAACCAATTTGCTACCAATAACCAAAGCTTACCATAGAAATCACAGATGGTCTCTATCATCGTTCAAATCACAAGCACCTGTACAAATCTTATAAAATATTGATAGCATTTGTCGCCGCACCAAATTGTCCTTAGTAGGGACACGATTAAGAAGTAGCCACCATGATAAAAAAAATTAATTTTTAAAGGAACCGCTTTCAGGTACAGAACATCACTATTGTCCTGAATGTTACCACCATACGCCGCAATCAAGTAATAATAAGCATTGTTAACAATTAGAAGGATGCAACTTCCAAACCCAACAATCCTTTTTATTAACCTACAAAATAATTTTCCACCAACTCTTCCTCCCAAGCAAACAATATCCTACACAACTTTCATATTTCCCCATTCACCCCTCATCCTACGGTATTCATATATGCTACTGTTGACAATTTATTTTCAGATAAATCATAGAGCCTACTGAAAATAACATGTAATGGTACATCATAATCCCTCCAAAACAATATAGTTAACCCATCACCGACCTCTAGTCTAGTATTATTAAACAACCGACCCCCTCTCCCATACTAACTTTGTCTCAAACTTATTAGTTATCCATTATTTTTATCAAACAAAGCCTAATTATTACCGCTCTCTCTTATATAATATGTATTTTCACTATTTTAAACTCGTGACAATTCGTCCTCCTTAGGGATCGCAATGGGTACCCAATGGATAGGGTACTACAATGTCATTCCCCATACCGGCATTTGTGAAAAATACCCGTACCTGTGTCCGTATCCTCGTGGGCAACAACTTTAGTTCCCTTCCCCATACGCTATGGGTACTTAAGTGCCTATACCCGCACTTTAACTATGAAAAGACAATAAAAACATCACAATTGAAATAAAACTATGGTCCATTTTTTTTAAAAAATTAACTCATGAAATAGTATGAATCGTAGTATTTAGTCAAATAAAAAACATCCAAAATATCCCTAAAAAAGTGTACATCGGCGTATTTATGTTCCACCGCCGGTCGTTGTATCCACATAAGCCTAACGGCATACATTTGGAATTAATTGTTTGGTTATAGAATAATCCATATTAACTTAATCAACTTTAACATCCAAGACAAGGATATCTGCGTGTTGTCACACTAAGACAAAGTATACATAATTTTTTCTAAAACTGGCACGTTAAAAATACACTTTAAATCAAGGCTTTAGGTCGCGGCCGAGTTAAGAAACTTTGCACAAATATATAAAAAGGATTGACACTATCGTGTAATAAATTATAACTTAATTTCTTATTGTTTCTTTATAATTTCATAAGTGCAAGTCTTTTCATAATTTTATAATGAATTTGTTCTTCTAAAAATCAAGTTATCCACTAAAATTCAATGTTTTTAGAAGAGACAAGAGCATAAAAAAAAAAATCAAATAGACAATAAAGTTGTTTCCTACTATTTGTGCGGCGCACAGCTGGAATGGTATTTCATTGCGACGTTTTATTGCATATGTTTCCGTGATTTTTGTTCACTATGCTAAAACTGAGAAAAATGATAACGACCATAACTTACACCTTTATGTCGCTGTCGTTTTCACGGTAACAAAGTCATATTTAAAACCTCGCCATAAATGTTCATTTAACACATTTTTTTAGATAACATTTTGCCATACTACAACCATTTTACATCATTGACATGTTTTCCTTTTATAAAAAAAAAAGTATTGTTTTTTATAAACAATTTTTTTATTAACAAGAGCATAAGTGTTACTCCAAACTTATTACTATAAATCAAACTATCCTAATACATTGGACATTGATTTTAATATTGTATGTAGTAGTAGAGTAGTACTCCTTCCGTTACCAATTATAAGTAAATTTGACTTTTTAGGTTTATTTAATTAATGGAGTATGTGGTCCATATACATCATCAATTAAATGAACCTAAAATGTCAAATTTACTTATATTTAAAAACGAGGGAGTAGTTGATAGTAGCTTACGTTTTGTCAAACAAAAAAAACAAATCGCTCACTTTTCTACTCTAAGCGTTTTTCTAAATAAGTTTGTTATCGATTTTGAAGGAATATGTATCATAAATGACCATGTAACCCATCAAATTAGATCCAAAATTGACCAAAGATACGTCTGTAAATTTGTTGAAAATTGATTTTAATATGGTAGTGATAGATTTACGAAATTACTGGCAACCAAATTAAATGGCCTACTCTCCTTTCCCCATCATGCCATGCATGCATCTTCATTGCCCATCGCCATTGCCCAGCACTACGTACACTGCACACACTACGTGCATGCATCTTCAATGCCAAGAACCACGTACATAATAATATTCAATGCCCAGCCAACTACTCACTTCGTATATCCTTCCAAAACTGCTTAGAAAAATATAAACTTGCATTTCAATTTCAACCACGTGCAAAATAGAAAACACAAGTTACAATATGTGGCTGGTAGGCTCGCAACATATTTCCAAAATAAAATATACCTCTCTTATACAAAGGATCTAACAATTCTATCTAAAATTTGCTAAAAAAAAATTCTATCTAACGTTAAATAATAAAGTTAAATATGATTTTATTCTCTATTAAATTATTAAAGTTTCATTTTTTGTCTCCATGAAAAATCCGCATTAGCCTCTACAAAAATATATACCTCGCAAACAATTTTAATCTCTTATATTTTTTTTTGTAGTGTTACAATGTAACGGGGCAAATGGGAAAAAAAAAAGGAAAAAGTCGAAATGTTTGGAACTTCATCTCTTTTGTTTAGTTAGCATATGTTTTCAAATGATTTTTCTTTAGTCATGTTTAGAACATTAGTAAACATATCTCTACCAAAATTTTAGAATTTTTAAACATTCGATGAACTAAATATGAATATGAATAGGGAAATGTTAACCGGTGTCCCCGAGGCAGGAATTATAAAAGGAAATATTGTATTGAAAATTGAAAATTGTGTATCCTACTTTTTGAAAGTTAAAAAAGTGTTCTTTTCAATGCAAAACTTGACTTTTCTTTTCTTTCTACTTTTAGTTCCTTAACTAGTGTCCCGAGAGCACTGGTTAACAAGACCCTTAACTCTATAGTGTTGCTGAATAAACTTCCTACTAGAGATTATTTGCATAGGAGAGTTATATACTCCTTCCGTTTCAAAATGAATGTCGTTTAAGGTTTGTACACACAAGTTAAGAAATGCATTAATTAAAAAAAGATGTTATTTTACCAAATTATCCGAATCAACTATTGATTTGTTTTTCATTAAAAGAAAAAATATTGTTTTGGAAGTAGTGTTTATAGTATTAATTGAAGGGTACAGTTGAAAGAAAAAACTATTATTACATTGAAAACTGAAAGTGACATTCATTTTGTAATATTTTTTTTGTGTTGCTAAAACGACATTTATTTTAAAACGGATGGAGTATGTCGCAGGAGTCTAGTAGCCACATATGTACGTAGTACTCCTAACATATGTTTTTGTAATCAGGTTTTTTCTGTTTTACACGTGCATGGTTGAAGTTAACATGCAAGCATTTACTCTTTTCCCGCTGTTTTGCTTAGTAGTTGGTTGGGCATTTAAGCTACATACTATGTCGGCAATGTGCTTAGTTCTTGGCATTGAAGATACATGTCTGTATTGTCTGTGTACGTCGTGCTGGGCAGTAAAGGTACATGGAATGGAAGGCTAAGGAGAGTAAGCCTTTAATTTTGTTGCTTGTAGTTTGGTAGATCTGGTTAAATGAGGTATGGTATTGTGTTCGAAGGCAGGAATACATGTAAAAGTAGAATATTTATCGCTAAAATTTCCATATTGAATGAAACAAAACTTGAATATAAGTTATCAATGTTTTTTTTTAACCGGGAAAAATTTATTAAAAACTAAATATTTGTTTAAGACGAATAGGGTCATGCAAAATTGTGACGAACATAGCAAAGAACGTAGTACACAACCGAAACACTCAAGAAAACCCATATATTTGGTACATCAAAAATACCACTCAATAAAGGGCTACCGTTGAAAGCAGTTAAAAACTAAACCCTAAAACCAAAGCAAACTCTAAAATCAAACCCCCACATAACAAAAACAAATATTTGTCAAACTCTCAAACTCCAGTGTGAGCGACCCCAAAAGACAACCTGCAAACACATACAATTCGCCCCCAAACCCCTCCAAAATAACCACAAACTTGCCTAAAAACCACTACAACATCACCTTTGCTTCTCCTCCCACAGCTAAACAAGCAAAAATCACCTATTCGAACAATTTCGAATTCCACCACCAATGGAAAAAACAAAGCAAGATGGTCCCCACTTAATAACTCTAGAATAAGAGATACGAGAAAGAAGCATCTAAAGAGCCTACGACGGCAAACACATTCCTCCTAAAAAACAAAGACTACCTAAAGGTCCACTGTGGCATAAGCTACTCCCTATAACACCCTAAACCAACGCACTTTCGAGCCACCACTCAAACCACGGTCTGCCGGAGAAGATACCATAACAAGCCCAAATTTTTGAAGCTAGACTCTAACTTCTGATCTCGAATCAAAAGTTATCAACTCACCAAAATCCATAAACAAAACACGAAGGCAGTCAATTGTGCCCAAAATCTTTAAGCTAGATGTTGACCCCCATTCTCGAATCAAAAACGATCGGACTACCAAAACTTAGAAATGAGATTAACCTCAGTGGTAGAGTCACTCATGGACAGAGGTTGGCCATGGTGCATCCCTAAATTAAAAAATTCATATGATAACTCATCGGAGATTTTAAACCATTTAAAGGAAATTTTAAACCCCGGTAAAATGGTTTATGAGTTTTTTTTAGCCTCCCATTTATCATATGATGATAACTTTGCACAATTTTGTAGAGGTTTACAACCCCCTCCCTATTTTACAGGGTTTATAACCTCCCTTGTATAATTCTACTATGCAGAGTCGTAAAATATGTAATTTATATAATCAATTATTCGAATTTTCATTAAAAATATAACCATTGTATATAATAACATACATTTATGTCAAACATCTAGACTTCAAACATCAACTGTGGTAATACAACTCAAAATTTATAGTTGCTTGATAAAAGTCTTGTACTAAAGAAACCTAGAATATCTAACGTAGTTAGAACTATATGATCATCTTGCATATAACGACTTGTAACTTACAACATCAATTTATTGAAAAATAAAATAAAGGAGAAACAATAATATACTTTTAAGATATTTTTAGTAAATTTTTTGTATACCATATAATTTGCATATTAATTTATATATTATATTTATTTTGATATGATGATCTACCTAAGATTTGTTTTTCTCACGTTGCCACTAAACAACCTTATACAGGTCCTGAAGTACTCGACCACCATGTTTGAAGTTGATGCTAATCATAAATAAAATCCCCACTAGAGTTGAGAGAGCAGCAATTTTGTTTCTACGTCTCCAAGCAACAGAAGAATGATGAAAGATACGAGCACTTTTATCACCCATATTGATCCCAAAGGGTTTTTGGAGATACTTAAGTGTGTCATTAGGAGAGGACAGATAATTATATGTTTTCTGCGGAAAATGTTGTCTAAAGTATCTTTATTCCATCAACTTAGATTATGGTTGGTTAAGGCGCTGAATGTTGAGGAGGCAAAGGGTAAACCTTCTTAGAGTAAACCTTTAAAAAAAATAGTAAACCTTACTAATGCTATCTCAAATCAGAAATTTTAATATGGTCACATGACTAAATCACACACACATAAAGAAATATTTTTTAATAATAAGCAAGAAATTGATAAAAAAAAAAAATGAATATTTTAAGGACCATCTTTTTATGTGTGTGTGTCTAAACATTTTTAATTTGGTCTTGTGATGACCATGAAAGAATTCCTCATCTCAAATAAAGGTAAAGTGGAATATATTGAATTGGGAGTGATGAAAATAATATTAATTAGAGTTATAAAGGGGAAAAAATAATTAATATTGTATTAAAAAATGAAATGACTCAGTTATTTTGAGACTTTTTTTTGCAGATGACTCAGTTATAATGGGACGGAGAGCGCATGAACATTCTAATAATAATGGTAGATATTTACTAGTTATAGTGAGAAAAATAAATATTTTAATGATAAAAATGAATATCAATTATAATATTTTATTAGAATTTACTAAAAAATAGTAAGGTCTTCATTTAGAGCAGATGCCAAGATGTCATAATTGTTTTTATGTTAAGTTTTCAAGAGCATACGATTACAAGTCTTAGTTTAACTTATAAAAATATCGGTATTGTAAGACTGAACAGTAACGTCATGACCTGCGTTTGAACCATAACTCTTTCATTCATATGCGAATTTTTAATATCTATTGTCATTTTGTCTAACTACAAACAAAACAAAAATCAAAGAACATAACATCCAAGTTTTATTTTAATTTTGAAATATTTTAAGAGTTGAAAAGTAGAAAAATGTGAATTTGAACTAGCTTTTTCTATTTATTTTAGGGAATCCAGCATCTCTATAGTCTCGATCTTATCATCTAATCTATGGTACGATGTCATTGTCTTTTTCTATCTACATAATGATATCATGGTCCTATATATAAATAACTTAATTTTCAGAACACATATGCACGTATCTTCGACCATGCGTCAAAGATTGGATATTGGATTATCTCATTCAAATGTACACATATGTATACGGTGGGTTTTGGTACCAGGGCCACGAAAATTTGAGGGTCAAAATTCCTTCAGAAACATTAAATAGAAATATTCAAGGTGCAAATTTTAATAACTTTTTTGCCTAAAGAAGTCCAAATTTTAATAAAAATTTAAAATAATGAACTTAATTATAATAATTAAATCCTAAATTTTAAGACATCGAAATTGTTTAAGCAAATTTCTAAATATACCGAATTTTAAGAGTTCAAATTCCTATGTATGCTTTAGTAAAAAAAAATAAGAAAAAAACCTTGCATATACTAATTTCAGCGTCCGAAATTTTGAGGGTCCAAAAATAGGACATGACCTCCAACATGCTTAAGACAACTCTCAAAAAGACCAAAAAATATATAATATTCTAATTTTTTATAATTGAAAATATCAAACCTGAATTTTAACTATCCTATCTTATCAAATAACCACGTATCCCGAATAGGTGAATGTGTGAAAAACGTCATGCATGGGAGCAGGATTCCTAAGATTTGGGGGTCATTGCGTAATTTTGATATTTTCATCATGGACTCGAAATGCATATAAATACCCTTCACATTTACAAGAAAAAATGCAAGCTCTTCATACTGTGTTCTCATATAATATAATGGGTGCTTTTCTTTTATTTGTGTTTGTTTTTGCTAGTCAGGTGATCGGTGGTTTCAATACAAAGCTACCACCTCCGACTTATGGAAATTCAATAAGTATTCTTAGCATTGATGGAGGTGGTTTTCAGGGTATTATTCCTGCGGTTGTTCTTCACCACTTGGAAAAGGCTCTTCAGGTTAATACCCTACTCATTCATATAATAATTACACTTATCTAAACTTTGATCTTATAACAAAAATTACGTTTTAAATTAATTGTATTCAATTGGTTGATCAGATTGTGTCAAAAGATGAAGATGCAGCATTGGCAGATTATTTTGATGTCATAGCAGGGGCTAGCACAGGAGGACTCATTACTGCAATGCTAGCTGCTCCTAACCCAAATGAACCTTCTCGTCCTCTACTTTCTACTTCAGAAGTCTTACAATTCTACTTGGATTATGGTCCTTCTATATTCAACGATAGTTCTAAATCTGCTAGGTATTTCATATTAATTATGAAATCTTTTAGGATAAATTATCAATCATTAATGTAATACTACTTACAACTATTCAACTATTTCATATATATATTTTGTAAAAAAAAAAACTAATAGGTAGAAAAAAAACTAATATATATTAGTCATTTTTGAGATTACAAAATTAAACTCTTAATTATTGAATTCACATTTAATAGGTAGAATGAATTATAAGTATTTCACGTGTAAATAACTCAATCATATTTATGGTATATATTCATGCACTAATTATATGATTTTTTTTTCAAACTTACCAAATTTATTCCTAGGAATAACATTCCTTGGAATATAAATATGAGAATTTTATTGCAAGGTTTTTAGGAAAAATATGTTTGGTTAACTTTATAATATTCCTAGGAACCATAAAAATAGAGATTATAATAGATAATTATATATGAATTTATTCTCATCTTCATGGGAACTTTATTCTCACCCTTTTCCTTGAAAAAAAAAATTCTATTCCCATGAACATTTTATACCTGAGAATAAAATTTAGTAAACTTGTAACAAACATAGGCATATATATTTCTATCATTTTATTCTCGAGAATCAACAAATATAACTTGAAACAAACACACCTCATGTATATGGTTCGGTTTTGAGAATGGAATTCAAGATCCGGTCCAAATGATCATTACAAAAGCTCATCAAATAAATTTCGATTTTGTGTATTATTTTTTTTTATCGATTTGAAAGTGGACAACCCTACTATGTAGTAAGGGTACATTTTAATATATTCATTTTATACTCATTTTTTAAAATATATTCTCTTTTATTACCAAACAAAATGCAGAGTCTGGAATGCACTTCCTCATTTAGCGTCTCTTATCCTCCCATTTCCAAAGTATGACGGGGAGTTCTTACATAGTAAAGCACGTGAGCTAATGAGAGAGAATAGATTGCATGATGCATTGACCAATGTTGTAATCCCATCCTTCGACATCAAGAAAGTTCATCCGGTTATTTTCTCAAGCTTTAAGGTCGGCATATTAATTTGCATATATAAATATATAATATAATAATGTTTGAGATTTGAACCACGGTGGTTTTTGTATTGGCAAATTCTAGTGTGTATAAGTAAATGTATTGTATCATGCGTATGCAAGTTTTATTTCATTGCTAAACCAATATGTCTCATCGTAACATCTCACTTGATTCTATGGTAGAAACAAATTTTTGAATGATACAAAACTTACCTAACTTGTGTACAGTAGATTTGACTCTATTTATTTACATTTAATGTTTATTTACAAGCAAAGTATTTTTTTTAGGAGAATGTTAACCGGTGCCCTCGGGGCATTGGTTAAACACCAAAAGAAGTAAGTTTTTGTTAATATGCAATGTAAATATTACATGATAAAAAGTGACAATATGTAGTTTCAAAACAAAAATTTTATTTTTGGATTCCTTAACCAGTGTCCCGGGGACACCGGTTAACAAGACCTTTTTTTTATCGGCACAAATAATATTATTATTAACTAGATTACAAGGATACTCTAAACCCATGGATATGATGACTGTAAAACTTTGCTCATTAATGGATGCAGGTGAAAAAAGTTCCCAGCCTAGATGCAAAATTGTCTGACATAGCCATTGGGACTTCAGCTGCATCAAATATTCTACCACCCTATTACTTTGAAAATGGTGGTGATGCATTCAATTTAATTGATGGTGCTATTGTTGCAAGTAATTCGGTAAGCTAATTGTATATGTGCTGTAAAACCTATATAAGGTTTTGGCCCTTTGTAATTGATGAATGCAATGAAATATAACACAAAAAGTGAAATAACTTTGTATTGAGTTCACTGAATTACACAATACAAGAGAAATTATGGATTACAGTGTAAATGGACAACTTAAGAAACTTGTAGAAAAATAGAAGAAGACTTAGTCCTATGACTAAATCATTACTGTACTAGAGGGTACCAAAGAGAAAGATGAGAGACTTTCATGATTTTTTTTTGCATGCTCTCTTTAGAATCATAACAACCTAATCATTATTAGTAGATTTTAGTAAAATATTGGTGAGGTCTAGGTTGAATTTGAATAATTGTGAGTAAAATTACTCAACAATGAATGAAAATTACCCCTTGCAAATTGACTCATGAGACCAATTTTCATTGGTTGTTGGGTACGTTACTCACAATCCTATTTCCATAATGACTTTTATACTCTGTTTTTAAGTCAACTCATGTGTATCATTAATTTTTTAAAATAAATTTTACAAAGATGTTTAGAATATGATAACAATTTCTTCCACAAAAGTTATATGATTTTAAAAAATAATTTAAAAATACATATTTAATTCATCCCTTGTTTTAAAAAAATAATTTCAAGAGATATATTCATAGTGTACTAAAAATGACTTCAAAAAGTAATTTTGAATGATACTCATCAATTTACTTAGAAGCAATGACAAAAAATCATCACGAAAAATATTTGAAGGACCAAAATTTGTTGAAACTTTTTTGAGGAATTAAAAACAAATCCAAAATATTTATATGAAACCGGAAACCCATTTTTAAAACGACGATATTAAATATTTAAATTGACCCTTAAAATTGTTGTATACATATCTCTTTTAAATATAGTTTTCTGTTTTTTTTTTACAAATGGAAATGATCTTGAGTCTTGACTCATTGCATAGAGATACATAAGTACTAGTGTTAATGTATAATAAATTAAATATTCAAAATAATATGTAAGTTTAATTTCACACCATAAATTTTTTTGTATATGCAGGCATTGCTTGCGGTGAGTGAAGTGATACAACAATTGGAGGAGAAGAATTCTGATTTCATTTCTGTGAAGGAAAATGAGCCTACAAAAATCTTGTTGTTGTCAGTAGGATGTGGAATAAAAAATGGGGAGAGTAAAGGGATTGATGCTAAAAATGCAACAAATGACATAGGAATATTTTGGATTAATCGTACACTTACAAGTATATACGGTTCTGTTGAAGACATAAATGGATATCACCTTCATTCAATATTTCCAAATATTCAGTCTTCCAAGAATTATTACCTTCGAATTCAGGTACATAATACATGCCTGCTCCTAGGTCGATTATTTAACCTAAAGTATAACTTCTAATTTTTTATATAATGTGCAGGAGTATGACTTGGATCCGTCCATAGACGGCAATAATGTTACCAAAGAAAACCTAGAAAAGGTTGTAAAGGCAGGAGAGAAGTTACTGGAAGAAACTGTTAAGGTCATGGATGTAACTACTTTTATCCCACAAGAAAAACCAAGTGAGGGTACAAACGCTCAAGCTCTTGAAAGGTTTGTGTATACGTCCTTCATTAATATATTTTTTTCTTCAAAAAATGTAAACATATTCTACACAAGTTAAACTAGGTTAGGCATAAACACGTATATATATTTTTGATTTAATCATTTAATTAATGATGCTAATTATGTGACGATTGTATTTTATATGAAGGTTGGCTAAAGTTCTATATAAGGAGAAGCAGCTGCGTTTGAAAACCAAATCAATGGAAAAAGGAAAACGACCATTTGTTGAGGCTATTACATCCCCTCTCCACATGTCTGGAATGGTTTAAATGACATGAAGTAGGCTTGTACTATGTTGCAAGTTCTCATGCATGCCTGCATGGCGTGAAATAAATAATACAAGGGATATGTGTCTTTAGTGAGTGTTTCTAGTTTGTTGTTTTCCTTTCAAATGTATTAGGTCTTGTTAAGTGTGGGTTTGTGTCTTTGTTTTTGTCTTACTGGAATAAGAGTTAAGGATTTGACTGTACTCTGTATTCCTTGTAATACTATTGCATATTAGTAAAAAAAATCGGTCATTCCTTTATTCCTCTTGTGTGCCTTTAATCGGAGGGTCTTGCTAACCATTGCCCTCAGGGGAATGGTTAAAGAAGGCAAAAGTAGCATATTTGTATTGGTTTCAACAACATTTTGCCTTTTAAAAAGTTAAATTTATCACTTTTCACCATTTTTCAATATTATATTTCTATTTTTATCCTCTTATCCAATGCCCCAAGGGCAATGGTTAACATTCTCCTTAATTGAATTGTTCCCTTAATTATTATATTTTTTGGTAATTAATATAAAAAGAATGGAGGGGTAACCTTGGCACAACTGGTAAAGTTGTTGTCATGTGACTAGAAGGTCACGGGTTCAAGTCCTGGAAACAACCTCTTGTGTAAAAAACAGGGTAAGACTCCTGCGTATGCGAGAGCTTTAGTGCACCGGGTTGCCTTTTTTTTTTTTAATATAAAAAGAAAGATCTAAATACTTTTTCTTAATTTTGATGTTGTGTTGTTATTTGTCATATAAAGGTGTCCCCCAAAATTCGATTCCTAGGTCGAGATTTTGGCGCGCAGAGAATTCATATTTAATCTGTGCCAAGTCTAAAAACCCCAAAATTTTGCAGTGGAGGTCGTTATGATGTCCTAAACATGCCCGAATATTTGGGGAACAAAATTTGACATGTGGGTGGATGCACACTTGGGGGAAAATTGCGGTTTTGTGCATGTCGGTCGAAAAATCTAAATAAATTGAGGCGTTGCCGTAATGCTACGAGCTTTAGGGCACCAGGTTGCCTTTTTTTTTAACTAGACCATTGACCCGTGCTGACGTCCAGGTCATATAAGAGAACAAATACAGCGGAAATAAGAAAGTAAACTTTACTTGAATCGAAAAAATAGTATGATTCAGTTCATAAAATTAATTGCCGCAAACGTTTTTAATGTACAATATTAAACAATTTCCATGACATCAACCCTGTTACGGTAACATGACATATAAA
>Ga0315915_1002528_pt1 | contig 23105 bp, 13 predicted proteins | sample MpolbnodulesMG_FD_207738 | JGI IMG/M metagenome (GOLD analysis project Ga0315915, IMG submission 207738) | Medicago polymorpha root nodule microbial communities from Los Angeles, California, United States - branched nodules | ecosystem: Host-associated > Plants > Roots > Nodule | place: USA...
AATACCTTTGTTTGATTGGCTTAGAGGACTTAGATTCTTCCATCACAATCACTGTCACTTGATCTTCCATTGTTTAACAGCACTAGACTATATACTAGTAGAGAACTCTCAGAAGTAACAATTTTGGGTACAGTTATTATTCATTCAATTTAACTTAGAGGATCTCCAAAAATTGTAACGGTTTGCATGAGTTTATGAGTAATGGTAGCTGAGAAAGTGGAGTATCCAAGTCAAAAGTTAGACGAGATTTTTTCGAGGGTACATCTGTGCATGATTCATCCAAGTCCTTATGATATAATTTGCTAAAATTTCTCTCGGAGAAACACTTGGTTTGGAAGATTACTATTTTATGTATGTATTAATGTGTCTTAAACACCGATTGTATATGTATATAATATGATTAATCAAGATTTTTTTCTTTCATATTCCAAAATACTTCCGTGATATTAAGTGGAGATTTATCCGTAAAGCTTGATAATGTCGAAATTGTTAGATTAATCGTCTTTACTCACGTTCAAACCTACGACTTTGTAATGTGTGTGAGTTTTAGTGATCTATACCACTTCATCTATACAACAAAAAAATTAATTGGAGATTTATTTGAAAAAAAAAACAATAAATGTATATAATACCCCTCAAGAAAAGGGATCTTGATCTTGAAGGAAGGTTTTCAAATGCTACTAAAACCAAAAAACAAGACAGAAAACAAAACAATTTAAGTAGCATGTTCAATGCAAACTTGATCATAAACTTTAATGAAACATTTATTCAAAGGTTAATAATTGCAAGAAATGTTTAGAAGTTCAGAGCTAAGTTTTGTAGGATTGGAGAGCATGACCATATGATCTGAACCCTCAATCATTTTCACTTTAGCATATGGACCAGTTGTCTCAATTATCCACTCTTGAAAAGCTTTTGTTTGCAAATTGTCATTTTCAGAGATGATGAAGATTTTAGGCACCATTCCATTCTTTTCATTTGTAACAGTTGTTTGTTTCATCAATAAATCAGCATTGCTCAAAAAGGGAGGTAATGGTCTCACCAGAGATAAAGCAAGTGTCAAATCCTGCATATAGAAATCGAATTTGCTTTAATAAAGTATTAATGATAATGAATATAAATCATATTTATATTATAGATTACACAAACTTTAGCTAAAAATCAAATCAAAATACATAATATGAATTGCATTTTTCTATTTTGTCCATATAGTTAAAACTATTTACTTGAGATGGTGATAATTGGTACATTCTGGATGCTAACAAATCGAGTCCGTCAGACGAGAGGATTGGAGCTTTGTCCGACCCGTCAATGATGAAATTTTGTTTGTCCAAAGCTGAGCCTATACTTTTCCTTCGCTACATGTTCCACACACCAAAAAAAATTATCAAATCACGGGTTAAATTCACAAGAGTAATTGTTTTTCCGTTGATGAAGTGATAAACACCACCCTAAATTCACACATACAACTGTGAGATCGTGGATTCGAACCTAAATAGAAGTGTTTAGTCTAACAATATCAACATTACTCGTTGAACTAGGTCTAAGCTACTAATGATGCATTTTATATTAAGTTTGTACCATTATACCGACACCTCTCGTAATGGTGCACTTCAATTTAAATCAATAAAAATACAAAAGAAATAGAATAATACAATAAAAATATAACATTCCAAATAATTTCAATATTATCTCAAACTATGGACTAATGGTGCTTACTGCCTAGTAGATACATACCACAATATTTTTTTTTGTTAATACACCTCAATCATTCTTATTTTTCAATTTTATGATAACATATTCTTATTTTACAATATGAATTTAACACTGTTTTTTTAGTGTTTGACTTCCCATTTTAAAATCATAAATATCATAATTTTAGAAGGAAACACTTTATTTAGATTAGATTTTCGACATTCACACAATCGATGATTTAAACTATCATATTAAGATTAGACAATTTATATTCTGGCTTTATATTTTGGACTCAATTTACAAAAGTTGACATATAGACGGTCCAAGTTTTAATTCAAAAGTGTAGATGCATTACTACGGGGATTTATTATTGATAGAATTCAAATCCTAATTTTTTTCCCCTTACAAATGGAAAGTAAATGTTATGTGACTTGTGAGCAAAGTGTAAATATGCAACAATGTATGCAAAGTACCTCTTGAAGAAAAGCAGGATAATTGAGGTTTTGAGTGACAACAGTTGCTGTGATGAAAACTGCAACAAAGATTTTGTGAGGGTAGTTTTCCATAGCAATAGACACAGACAACCCTCCAAGACTATGACCAACAAGAATTACTTTCTCCTCACAAGGAAGTGACTCCATAAATGTCATCAAAGGTTGATGGTACACAGAAATTGAATGAACTTCTTGCATCTGCTTTGGATTGGTACCACAAGCAGCCATGTCTAGTGCTGTGACTTTATGACCAGCTGATTTTAGTTCAGTTGCAATCTTATACCAACACCATGCACCATGGATGCCTCCATGAATCAACACAAAGTGCTTTTCCTGTTTGAACATCTTCAAAATCAATGATAGTCTTTCTTGTCTATGAAAACTAGAAATTTGGTCATATACATTTTTGAAACGATATATATTTCTATTTATTGGTTTCTTAAACAATACCCTTCTTAGGGCACTTGTTAGCAATTTTTTATTTAAAAAAATATGTATAACATTTCTATTATTTCCCCCATTAATAATCGTTGTTAAACCCACTTTATGGCTGGCTAAATAAACGTCACTTAAACTTTTCATTAATAATCGTTGTTAAACCTACTTTATGGCTGGCTAAATAAATATCAGTTAAACTTTTCATTAATAATCGTTGTTAAACCTACTTTATGGCTGGCTAAATTATAAGTGTCACTTAAACTTTTCATTAATAATAATGGTTGTTAAACTTACTTTTGTTATAGCATTGTGTACTTGTATCAAAACTTTTATAGTATAGTGTACACCTATTATACTATGGCTAAAAACCAGCCATAAAGTTATTTAGCCAGCCAAAAAAATTTGGCTAAATTTTTATATGAAGTCAATATATATATGTTTAAAAATTGTCGATTGATGCTTTAACTTTTACACATTAAAAAATTCAAATGACTTTGTACCAAAATAAAAATAAAAATAAAATAAAATGATTGGCCCTATATGAAAAAGAAGGAATCATTTGAGTAATTTAGTTGAACAATAAAAAAAGAGGAAAAACTTCGAAGAAGCCCCACATTAGTATAAAACTAGTTGAACATGTCATTCCTTAAAAGATGTCAGAAAGACCGGATGAACGAAAGAAAAATCTAAATGTTTTAGTATGTTTTCTATATGTAGGTTTAGAAAACCTAAATATTTTTTATAAAGACGTATATTTAAACATGACATACCTATATGTAGTGAATTCGAGCTTCCATTAGTGCCATTAGTGTGAGATAAATGTAATTCTATTTGTAAGTGTATAATGAGGCAAGAAAGTTTTGCTTCATTTAATTTCATAATAACAAAATTCTCTATTTCTCTATATAAAGCTAATCATGATATTTTTACTGACCATTCAATTGTGAAAAATAATTTATATGATAAAATAAGCGTTATTCAAGTGCCAAAATAGTCCTTGTAAAAAAAAGTGCCAAAATAGTGGGAGTGCAATTAAATTGGTTATTGGTTGAGGCATTCTTCATCCATATTTTGAAAGACAAATACATACTATCAATGCACATAAACATTTCATAAGTCAAAAGTACATTAAGAAACCAAACTCTAAATCCTACCGGTCAAACTAAATTATTCTACATATGGTCAATGGTAAAGAGTAATGAAAGATCCATAGACTTTAATTGCATCCATCCTCAAAGAAAAAAAAATTATTGTTGGTTTCAGTCATTTCGACTATATGAGATCTTTGAAATGGTCAATTCAACCACATGTTGACAAGTCATTTGCAAAGGAGATAGAATGATGAATTTGGTGATAGAAACAATAAGTCTTTTACTCAAATACAGTACCAACAATATAAATCGCTCTCAGATGTTTCAACAAACACATAGAGTACAAACTTGAAGCAAATTAAAAGAACAAGAGAACACAAGCAAAAAAGCAAAACAAGAAAATCATAAAAACTCCAACACAATTACTATATCTCAAATCAGGAAGTGATGGAGTGACCAAAACACAGGGTTTTCATGGTGGCTTTTTAGGAGGGCCCATGGAGATCCTCACTACATTTGGGGTTGAAAGCATAGGTGGCAAATTTAGAGGTGGTGGATGAGGTGCGAGGCGATTAACGGAAGATAGACTTGTAACATGGAGGGTTGATGCACTACTAAAAAAACAAAAATTAGTGAGGGATATTTAGTGAGGGAAAACGGGAAATCCCTCTCTAATTCTGTCACTAAATTTTGCGACCAAGGAATTTGGGAGGAATTTTATTTTTTCCGTCACTAATTTCCCTCGCTAATTTTGCTTTTTCTAGTAGTGATGGTTGAGGGAGAGTTGGTGATTTTGTAGCACAATAGAGAGGAGAAAGAAAAAGGAGAAGACATGAAGGAGATAACATAGTGGTTTGGTTGGAAAGAAAGTCAGATAAAAACTGATATATTATATGAAGCACTGTACACCCGAAACCCTAACAAACCCTAGTAGAGCAAGGAGGCGGTGCAAGGACTAGATTGTGAAAGTTAAGAACATTTTAGAAACAGTTACACTACTTGATTATATATATTATCAACTATACATCAAATAGAGGAATAAAACCTTTATGTTGAAACAAAAGAATGAAGTAAAAACAACGGATACCCTCCATTTATTCATAATTGAAATATAAGTCCAGCCCATATTCTTTTGTTTTTGGGACGTGATGGGCACAAATACCATGTAATATTACATTAAAATTAAGGATTAATACTTTTGTGCAATCTTTAGAAGGGTGGAACTAAGCTTCTTTGGTTTAGAGAACATGACCATGTGATCGGAATCCTCTATCACTTCCAACTTTTCAAATGGACCACTTCTCTCAATCATCCACATTTGAAAATCCTCTGTTATCAAATTATCACTTTTGCTTATGATAAAAATTTTAGGTACTCTTCCATTTCTATCATTGGTAACTGTTGTTTCCTTCGACAATAGTTCAACATCTTTATAAATTGGTACAGGTCTCACTAGGGACAATGCAAGGGTCAAATCCTACACATTTAAATTTGGAGTTAGTTTCATTATATATAACATGCAAAATCACTTGTTCTTATTAACATTAAAAAATACAAAGTCAAAATTAAATTTTTATGGCAACATTAATATATACCTCAGATGGTGATAATTGATACATCTTGGATGCCATGAATTTTGGTCCAACCAATCTAGCAGTTGCAGGTTTGTTGGGTCCATCAAAGAAGAAAAACTTTGTGTCCATTAAAGAACTAATCCTTCTAGCTTGCTACAAGATGGTAACTAAAAGTTACTCAAATTGTATATAATGATAGTTATATATGATAAAAAAAAATCTTAATAAAAAAATTGTCTTTAATTAGCTAAAAGTATTGAGAATGTGACTCTATGTCTTTAATCAAAGTTTAAAATTATGGAATTCCTAGAATTATGAATCCTTATCATTTATAATAGTGGGAACAACTACTCTTTATTTTTTGACAATTATAAACGACTCCAAAAAAAGATTGAATAGGTTTTTCATCCCTCACTTAATTTTTAAAATTCGATTTTAGCCTTTAGTGATCCATTTTTGTCCTCCAACTTTGAAATTTGTCATTGGTAGTCCAGATTCAAATTCCAAAGGTAGATATATTTTTTTTTGAAGAAGCTAAATTATTCTACCAAAAATGACATTGTAGAGAATCTAACTTGGGACATTGAGAGAAATACACTCCAAGGTCTCAAGTGGGTTTCAAAGTAGATATATTTAACCACAACAATAAAATATATTTAACAAAAAACAATGATATATACTTAAGAAAATAATTTTAATGAAACTTATTAAATTTTTAATTTAATTGAGGGAACTCTAAATTATTGTCAATTTCAAGAATAATTTTGTGGGAGTTTATAATAAAAATAAAATAATATGTGAGTATAGCAGTGTACCTCTTGAAGAACAACTGGGTATGAAAGGTTTTGACTAAGCACATAAGCAGTAACAAAAACTGCAACTGAGATTTTTTGAGGGAACTTTTCCATAGCAACAGATGTAGACACCCCACCAAGACTATGACCAACAAGAATTACCTTTTCCTTTGGAGGAAGAGATTCCATAAATGTCATCAGAGGTTCATAATATTTTGAAATTGAATGAATCTCTTGAACCTGTATTGGATTGATACCTGAAGCAGCCAATTCAATAGTTGTAACATTATGACCAGCTGATTTAAGCATAGTTGCAACCTTATACCAACACCATGCACCATGGCTTCCACCATGAATCAGCACAAAGTTTGCACTATTAACACAAATTATAGGACAAAGAATTGATAACAAAAGAATGTGCACAAAGTGAATCTCCCTTTTCATCATCTTATAAATTTTGGCTTTTTTAGTTATATATTTTTCCTTCTCAATACATATATATTCTTATTAGAACCGTACGTGATCCTTTATATATATGCACATGAAGGTTCTAAGATAATTATTCTTCTTGGCTTTTTATCTATTCATCGTTCATTTTTTTGGCTAAAGAATCGATTTACAGAAGAAGAAAAAAGAAATGTATATATAATTTTATTAATTTGGGGATTAATTTATTGCAAGTGTGCAACATGTTCTTAAAAGTCAACGCCATCTAAAAACTTATACCTAATATTAAAAAAATTAAAATTAAAATAATGGTTTAAATATGCAACATGTACCAATTTGAGAAGATATGTCTATTATGGACCTCTCAAAAGTGGTTTAAATATGGATTTTTTGCAATTTGTCATAAAAAGTTAAAATAATATAAGATAAAGAATAAAAAATAATTTATTTTAAGACCTAGAATCATCTTCGTTTGAGAGTATATCAATTTCGTTCGATGAAATAAATATATTATATTTTAACCTAACTCATTTCTATCAATTATAAGTCATAAATTATGACTTGAATTTGATTCAGCTCATAAATTATATGTCATTTTAAGATAAAATTGTCTCAAGTTAGAGCATCCACAACTCTTTGTATTTTTCAGATATTATCTCTTAATAATAATTCTGTCTATTATTCAAAAAAAAAAACAATGGTGATGCTTCACCTATTTAGCACCGGAATTAATAAACACCCTTATTGTGGAGAGAAAATGTTTGGTACTTACAGAGAATGGTGGCTATATAAGCACCCACTCTCTTTAATTTTCGTGGGTCATATGTAATATATTGTACACAAACCAATAAACTTTTTTGAAATACAATGACATTGAGTTATTAATAGGATCTATTTATTTTTTTCTGAGGTGTTGGGTTGGAGAGATTGAGTGCTTATTAAGTAATATAATTGAAAATTAAAAAAATAGATGATGTGTACATGCATGACTCACTTAAGCACCCAAAATGGAGTGCTCTGTTGCAGATGGTCTAAACCACTTTATAATACAAATGAATCATTAATGATGTTTTTTCTATTATACGTTTTATTATTTAATACTCTCATATTTCAATTTTTTAAATTTATCTCCCATATACAATATTTAATGAAAGATAATTTAGTAAAGTTACTTATGATTTAATTTTTTTTCTTCATACAACACTGGTTACATTTTTTTAATTTTGTATAAAATTGTCAACACGATTTATATTTTTTTAATTTTGTATAATTTAAGACGGAAGAAATATCTAAAGTATTTTAGCCACTAAACAAAATATTTTTGTGTGTGTTTAGCTATGTAATTTTTTTACGTATATCAAAAGTAAGTATTTATATATCGTCTCCTCAAGGACTAGTGTGATATCATAGACTGTTCGACATCAATTATCATTTTAAGTTGAAAGAGTAATTTGTTTGTTTGTTTAAAATCTAGTTAGCTATGTTATAAGATTTAAACTTGAGATTAATAGGGCGTGAAACTTGTTAGGATTAGAGTTCCTTAATCAAGCATTACACGTAACCTAAAGATCATGTATGGATTCTATCTTTTCTTTGATATTACCACGTATCCCTCGTCAATATCATTTGTGTCCAAATAATATTGAGACTTCAATTGTATCGTTTAATCGTCGATGTCTCGCACTATTAAACGATCCAAGAGTCGTTCCTATCATTGAATCGACGATTTCTCAGTCTCTTAAATGATAGGAAAGCATTAAGTTTGGATACTAAGAGTGGTTATCTAAACATCAATTTCATGTCTAGAATTTATGTTTGGATAGAGGATTATTCTAAACCTAAATTCAAAAGTATTTTTCAATTACAATTAAATCAAACATGAACAATAAAGTGTAAGAATAATCTCCATATCAAATGAAATACTAGAACCATACATTTATAGATCAAAGGATTACATGTTTAGCTAAGATCAAGTACCTCTAATCCCAACAATGGAGATTTAGCTACTCATTGTCATGGAAGCTTTGCAAGAATGAATTGAAATGGAAAGATTTATTACAACTTTGTGATTTCTCACCAAATGAGGAAGAATCCAACTTCTATCACTCTTACTCTATGAAGAACAAGCCCTATCTCTCTCTCTAAAGCTATTACCAAGTATTCTCTTGGATTATTTCAATAAAAACTCCACCATCTTTCAAGAAATGGTGAAGGCTATTTATAAGATTTCAAATCTGCATCAACTCGCCTCGCGAGTTCCTTTACTCACCATAGCGAGTTGATGTTTCTTCCCCAGTGGATTTGTGCCACGTCATCAATGGGGAGTTTGGCCGCCCTAGCTCGCCTCCCAAGTAAATACACTCGCCATGGCGAGTAAAACCGTGCTTCTATCTATGCGGTCTCTTTGATAACTCACCATTGCGAGTTGGGGGCGAGTTGGAGACGAGTAAATGTGCCTTTCTGCTCTTGCTTGCTGAAGCTACTCGCCATTGCGAACGGGAGGCGAGTTGGAGGCGAGTAAATGTGTCTTTCTGCTCATCTTTCTGTCTTTTTGTATTTTTTCTTGTTTTTCTTCTTTGCTCGGTGCCTTGAGTAACTTTCCTGCACAATTGGGTAAAGTAAGATAAATAAAGCGTAAAAGGACCATAATCACTTATCTCTCGGCTCTTTCCTTAATAACTTGCAAAACAAGTAACAAAAGTGCCCTAAATCTTCATTTGAATTACTACTTTGTGGCACTTATCATTTAGACGCAATCAATTGATATACTTTATTATATTATTAATTTCACTTTTATGTGTACTTTTTTCAATTCTTTTTCGATTAAATATGTGTTTCTTCCTGATAAAATAGAAAACTTCTAAGTTAAATCCTTACCAATGTCTTTAATTTTTTTTAGTCTTTACAAAATTATCCTTAACATAGTATTAGTCTCTTCTATTCGGTTAACATGTACTTTTGAATGATTTTTTTTTTTGCAAGTATATCTAAAATATTATAATAAAAAATTCCTTTGCAAAAAAATCTAAATTTGAGCTTTATTTTAGCGGACCAGGGTCTAAAATTGTGTGCTGAAAATTTTATAGGAACTAAAAAAAATTAAGAACTAAACTTAAAAGATCTTTATTGTATTAGGACAAAAAACTTATTTAACCCAATTATTTTTCCTTCGTCTATAAAGACCGTTACTGTAACTAGGTGTTATTTTTTCTAGTTCCTAATGATAAATATCATTTTTTTTTAATGAAGTTATTATTTTTATACCCATAACTCAAGAATGAGGATCCTGGATAATCCACTGCAATTGACAACAACTTTATCGTTGCTCAATTGACGTCGACTCACACACTTTAGAAGTTGACTCAAGAGCCTACGAATTTTTTGAACATCCAAAGATTGTGGTTACATCCATATTATGTACATCCAACATTCAAATATTGAGCCTATCAAATTATTGATACAAATCGAAAACAGTCACCACGCGAACTCAAAAGAAAGATTCGAAACTCAAAAGAAAGATGATATTTGAATTTTATTAGTCTCTAACTCAATTGTATAAATTGGTTTATAAGATCGTATATATAATTATATTTGAACTTATTATTTTAGTATTTTAACTTATTTAATTATTTAGTTCATTAAATAATATATGTCGATTAGTTATACAAACGTTAGAAATCACTAAATAAAAGTGTTCAATGATCATTCGGAAAAGAAAAAAAAAATGTGTTCAATAAGATGCTTAAGGCATGCATGAAACTCTTTTACATAATGGATTAAGTTTTTGAGTTGGTAATCTATGCAAACCGTTATGATGGCACTCCAACGTGATGTATATAGACACACACCGCAGCTCACATGAATGAATTCCACAGTTTTATGCTCCAAAACATAGACTCAATAAATCAATTGCATATAACTTTACATTTTTTTCTCTCTAAGTATGAAAGCAATGGGCATTCTTTGTTTAGAACATAAATGAATTAACATAAATGATCGTAAGAGTCAGTTAACATTATAACTTGAAATGTTCAAATCCCTCAATGGTTTTTATTAAAATGATCAAATGTCAATTTCATTAATTGATAATTTAACCATTCTCCTTTTATTATAAAAAACAATATACACAACATCTATAAAATCACAAACTAATAAAGATGAAGGTCTTAAACTGTTGATAAAAAAAAAACCAATGAAAGCATAATTAGTATTTGTGAGCAATCTTTAGAATGTGAGAGGTGAGCTTTTTAGGTTTGGAGAACATGACCATGTGATCTGAATCCTTTATCACTTTTACCTCAACATATGGACCAGTTCTCTCAATTATCCATAATTGCAGATCCTCTCTAATGAAAATGTCTCCTTTGCTGATGATGAAGACTTTAGGCACCCTTCCATTCCTTTCCTTGGTAACTCTTGTTTCCTTCAACACTAGTTTTTCGTCATTAAAGATAGGATGTGGCCTCACCAACGATGACCCAAGAGTCAAATCCTGCGCATGTTACTATCAATATATGGCTTCAATGTAAATTAATATAACATGTATAATATAATATGGTATGTTAAGGTAACTTGGCGTATACATTTGGTGCTAGTGATATCAATAGAAAATATCAGAATGGCGACCATTCAGGAGTGAAGTTGAATAATCACCCGTTTTAAAAATATGTGTCACTTTGGCAATAAAAATTTGTTTTAAAATAAATGTTATTTGCATTTTTCAATGTATAAATATGTTATTTACTAAACAAATTTTTATTATTAATTGTTAGATATATTTATTATTAATTTTTAAATATACTCCGTATAAATACTATTAATTTGTTGGAAAATAATAGTAATTTTTTAAGGAAATAGTAATTTATTTGACACATCAATAAAAATTTGTTTTAAAATATGGTATTAATTTTATTTTCAATTGTACCCGCTAATTAATTGAGTGTACTTTAATTCTAAAACATTGTATCAATAGTAAATAAGGTTAGTTTAGTAAAATTATCATGTCTTTAACACCATCATTAATTACATTTATTAATATGTGTGTAAAAATCATAAACAGCATTCATTTTAAAATGGAGTAAGTAGTTTACAAATAAGTGTATAAATTTTTGGTCTTAACCTCCTCGTTTCTTGGGGAAGATCTCCTAATAATTTGAAGTTTAATCGTAACGTAAATAAAGTATAATTAATAATTATTTTAAAACAAAATTCAAATTCATATTCTTTTAGATAATTTATTTTTAACTGAAGTCAAGGCTGACTCGACAAATCTAAATGTTTAAAACCAACTTTGAAATAACGCCTTTAAAAATTAACTAGAAAAAAATTATAGACATTTCCCGTCTAATTAGTTTTGCATCATTATATAATACTAAAATAAATTTTAATTGCAGTCAAATGATTCAATTAAAGTAAAAATATTTACCTTTATTTCAAATTTTCAATCAACAACAAAAAAAAAATAAAGATAGGTTGACACTCATGTGTACACCCCTTTGTACAACTTTGAAAAATTTAAGTTAACTAAATATATGGTCTGTATAACCATATTTTTTCAGTTGCGTGACCACTGTTTAGAAGCTGAAAAATGAGGTCACGCAACTAAAATGCGCTTGACCATTATTTTTTCACTTAGTTAACGAAATAAATTATGAAAAAATAGTGGTCACACAACTAAAAAATGTGGTGACACAAACAATATATTTGGTTAATTTAAATTTTTCATAGTGGTACAGAGGGTGTACAAATCAAGGGTGTCGAAATTTTTTTTACCTCATTAGGCGATAATTGATACAGATTAGATGCCAAGAGTTTGGGTCCAAACAACAAGCCAGTTGGAGGACTGTTTGGTCCATCAGAGAAGAATAACTGTGGTGGATCCTGTCGAGTGGAATTTAATCTTCTCTGATTCTATGAGGCAATAAAACAAAATGAGACAAATTAAAAAAATGGGACAATAAGCTTCCACAATTAAAATTTAAACTCAGAAAATTCTAAATTAAAATCCATTAAAGTATTTTAGGTTTCTTAAGAGGCTTTCGAGTTTATTCTTTTTTAGGAATTATTTGAGTTGAGGAAGATGTTAAAGAAGATGTTAAAGCCAAGTACCTCTTGAAGTAAACTTGTGAAATTCAGGTTTTCACTAAGCACGAATGCAGTGACAAAAACTGCAAGAGAAATTTTGTTAGGGAACTTTTCCATAGCAACAGATAAGGGTATCCCTCCAAAACTATGACCCACAAGAATCACCTTCTCCTTTAGAGAAAGAGAATCCATAAATGATATCAAAGGATCATAATATTTTGAAATATTTGAATGAATCTCTTGAACCTGTATTGGACTGATACCACAAGCAGCCAATTCAATAGTTGTAACATTATGACCAGCTGATTTCAACATAGTTGCCACCTTATACCAACACCATGCACCATGGCCGGCTCCATGAACAAGCACAAAGTGCTTCCCATTAGCACCAATGAAAAATGAAAGAATAAAGAAGAGAAGAATCAACACAACGTGTCTTTCCCGGTTAAACATCTTGATGATATATTATATCTCTATAATTAGGAATGAGCTATTAGATAGCCCTTTATATATCTGCTAGGTCTTTGATCAATTACGAGAAGAACAAAGAGGCTATATGGTTTCAATAATGTGAATGGTATAACTTATAAAATTAAGGGTTACAAAGAGAATATAGTCAAGCATAAAAGGATTAGACTCTTAACTTAAAAATAAATAACATAAACTCAAAGCATATAAAAGTCTAACAATAATCTTGTTTACGGAGTCAACTCTTCTCTAACTCACGAGGCTTTTTATTACCCTAGTCATCCTACTTGCTTCAAGTCTTTCTATAATATAAAGTGATAAACTAGTTAATATTCTATATATTAGAAATTAATTATAATATTTTCTTACTTTTGCATTCACACATATATAGGATATTGACGATCGTTTGATCGAAATTGGACAATCCAAATTCATATTCAATATTTTAAATTACAAAATTAAAATATGTACTTTTTAAAACCGTTCGATCTTGATCGGCCAACCATTGATATACTGAACATGTCCTTTCTATTTTTTATTTTGCAAAACTAGGCCCAAAATATCCCATTTCAACTCACTTATTTTTTATTTTCACATGAGTTTTGGTTCTGTTAATTTTCCAAGTGAAACAAATTCAAAAAAATGGCAAGGATGAGGTGAAAATTAATTATTTATACAAAGTTTTCTTATAGTGGCATTTCCGTCGTTGGTTATTGTATTGTTTAATTAGAAACATTTGTTTGATAAAGATCTAGACACAAACATCGAATATTTATATTAGTTTCAAGCTTTAAATTATTTATCCTCTCTTCAGATGCGTTGTTTTCTTCTAAGAATCGTATATCTATTTCATATCTCGTTTGGCTACATTTCCTCTCTCATATCTCTTTGGTGTGTAGCCATTTGTAGGATTCTTTTTTGGAGCATTTGATGGTAGTAATTGGAGCAAGATATTGGAATGATATGGTGGCTAGCTATATATAATTCCATTCATTTATTCCCAAAGTATATTTAATAATAATATTTACAAGACCTTTAGAGAAACGCCAAGCTTGTTGCTTACAATCTTTTCATGAAAAGGAGAGACTCCTATGATGTCCAAGCCTCATGCACATGCTACCCTCTCCTACCCATGAAATTTTAACCATTTCTCAAAGTGAAGATGTGGGGTACTCCATGATTTTTCCAAAAATATGTTCTTCATATGCAAACACAAAGTTGTACTTCATATGCATGTTATTTCCTCTTTTTTTTTTTTTTAACAGCCATGTTACTTCCTCTTAAACGTGAGCTTTCTATATTTGAAAGCTGGTTGTTTGCATTGCTTGGAATAGTTTTCAAATTTGATTATACCCAAAGAAACATTTATTATTCTTTTCCACTAACATACATTTATTTATTACATTTCAATCATCTAACTACTCCACTAGCTATAATTAATAAGGATATTTTGATAAATAAAACACATTTTACCATTAAAATCAACACTTCTAATTATTTCCTTAATAATCGTGTAAACCTCAAAAGAGACACCTAATTTTAGACGGAGAAAGTATATTTCTAGTTTGTCGAGTGCATGGCATCTACCATTTTCATTAGGAAAAATATCACTTCATATCCTTCAACTTGTACTCCTACGTACACAAATTCCCCAAAATCATAGGTTTTCCCCTAATATTTTATAAGAAGGTATTCCATCCAGGGTACTTTTTATTCACTTATTTTTTTTTCAATCCACTTCTCCTGTGAATTTCGCTTGCTCTTACTTGTCTGTGCTATGTTTTTTCGTCGCTGTATTTAGCTTTGCTATTATAAGAAAACAAAACACCTTGCATATGTTGGAGGATGGTTTCAGATACAAAATAGCAAATGATGACACAAATATTTGGTTTTGACCTTGGATTGTTAAATGGTCTAGGATATTGTTCCATCTGATGTTTGTCTAAAGATTAAGATATGTGGGATGACAAGACTTTCGATATCTATTAAATGATGCACATGGTGTGCCCTTTGTAATATCTTTTGACGTTCATTCTTTTTTATTTTGTTTTTTAGTAACAATAAAAAAAACTAGTATGAATAAAATCTTATTAATCTACGGATTTATTTGTTGCAAGTTGGAATATATCCTTAAAAGTCAATGGCATTATACTAGAATTGTGCTTACCACCCAAAAAAAAAGAAAAAAGAATTCTGCTTAACTCATATCCATGGAAGACTTGATAAAAGATTTACAATAGACTTTTGATTATGTCCCTATTTGTAAGCATCTTTGATACTTTCCTATGTATTAAGAAAATAGATGGTATCAATCAAGTATATAATTTATGTATAAATATTTTTAAACAGTTCTTTATGTATAAATATGTCCAATATTTATTTTTTTGATGTGTCAAATAAATTACTATTTCCTTAAAAAAATTACTATTATTTTCCAACAAATTAATAGTATTTATAAGGAGTATATTTAAAAATTAATAATAAATATATCTAATAATTAAAAAATTGTTATATTTTAAGACGACTTTAATTTTGTGTGAAAATCAGCTCATAATTATGACAGAGGAAATATTTTACTTAAATTTGTATCTAATTCAACTCAAAAGTTAATTAATATAATAATATGGAGTACTTTGATTATATACTTAATCAATATGAAATTCTAATATACTCCACCGTTCAATTCCATAGATTAGAATTAACAACAATTTGTGGTCAGGTATCAAAACAAGTTGCCTAACCAAATCATTATAATTCCTTTTACTATTAGATCAAACTTCAAAGTTCAACATCCAAGGCTGTGTTTAGTAACATAAATAAGCTAGCTTATAGCTTGTTAGATTAGCTTATAAGCTCGTTGGATAAAACGTGACGTGTTTGGTAACAAGCTTTTCTCATGAGCTTATAGCGTTTTTTGAGAAGTTATTTCAAGTAGCTTTTGAGCTTATAGCCGATAGCCTTTTATATTTTCTTCCATTTTTGACATTTATATCATTTTTTATTTTAGAAAACTACCCACTCAAGAAAACAAAACTACCCACGTTGTGTTTTTTTTTTTTTTTACGGTTGCGTTATTCACTTTTTTTTGCTTTCTATTTGATGTTTTTTTTAAGAGGAACGCTGTATAGTATGGAAAATCTACAGTACGGAATTGACACGATGCATGCCGACGGTGTTGTTATATTTTTAAAATAAATAAAAGTTGAAATGTTTTACAATCTAAAATATATCCTACGGCTTATATAACGTCCGTAGTTTTTCGTTGCTGCAATTCCCGTACCAAAAAGCTTTTTCCTTTTTTTAATGTTCCTATTTGTTGAAATATCTTTTGAGGTTTGTATTTTTTTATACGGTCTCATTCTTTTTTTTTTGTAATAATATACAAAATTTATTAAATATAATCTCAATTAAATTCATATATCACATTTATCATTTTAAAAACAAAAAATACTTTTAAATACATTAAAATGGTTATAATATAATTCATAACATATTAATATATATGTCCTTAAAAAAACATATTAAACTTATATGTACTTTTATGTCATTTTATATTTATCAGTCACTTTAAACGCTAATTTTACCAAATACTTTAATTTCAATCAACTAGCTTTTCAGCCATAAGCATCAGCTATCAGCTAGCTTATCCGCTATCAGCTAGCTTATAGCTTAATTTTACCAAACACGCTCATAATGTCTAAGAAACAATTACCATTTTCTTTCTGAAAGCATGGATGTATAGCCGAACTCGTGGGAGACCACTAACTCAAATTAAAGAATTTAATTTGACAGATTGTGACGATCAATTGCTACCTCCGTTGCTAATTATAAGACCATTTTAAAAAGTAAAAATTGTTTTAAGATCTCTTAGTTATTTTCAATTACATTAATTATTTCTTTACCAACATACCTTTATTTATTTTACATATTTTTCTTCAATCGACAATAAATACTATGTTGAAAATATTAACCAATTCTCTCTCTTAAAAGTATAATTGTAAAAACAATAGTACTTACAGATAAATTAAATATTACTCCCTCCGTTTCATAATGAGTGTCACTTTAGTCAAAAAAAATTGTTTCAAAATGAATGTCACTTTACATTTCCAATACAACTTTAATTTTTTTCTCCCAACTTTACCCTCAATAAATACTTCAACTTTTCTCTAGCACAATTTTCAATGCAACTTTAAGTTTGTCTTTTTCTTGGGCAGTTTAGTAAAAATGTTATATCTAATGATTATTTCATTTCATTCCTTAATTTGTGTGCAATTGGCTAAAACAACACTCATTTTGAAACGGATGGAGTACAATCAACTTTTTTAATTCCCATAATTTTATCAAAATGGTCATATATTTAGGAACGGATGTAGTAACAAGTTTTCATGCTGAATTAATTGGTGCTATGAGGGCCGTAGAGACAGCTTTCCATAGGAATTGGACAAATCTCTGGTTGGAATCAGACTCAATGTTACTGGTAATGGCATTCTCGAATAATGACATTGTTCCTTGGCACTTAAGGACCAAATGGCTCAAGTGCAAGAAGCTCTTGTTCAACATGCATTTTGTTCTTTCTCATATTTTTAGAGAAGGAAATCAATGTGTTGATTCCCTTGTAAACTTTGGCTTAAATATTTAGGGATTGTATTCTTGGGAATCAGCTTCATCCTTCATTACTAGTTTTTTTGGTTCAAAACAAGTTAGATATGCTTAACTATAGATTTCTTTCCTTTTGAGAGTTTTAGCTTAGTCCTCCTCCTTTGTATTTTTCTGGAAAAAAAAATGGTTGCATCAAAATTAAAGTTAAAGTAGCCCAAACCAAACAAAGGACACAATCAAAAACATGTATACAAGCAATCAACTAAGTTGAGACCACCATAAACAATCAGTGTCAACTAAATTTATACACAAACAGACCGTATACTAGACACAAGGCATTGTGTCAAAAAGTTCAATAAAATATCATACACGTAGTATTAGTCTCTTCTATTCAGTTAACATGTACTTTTGAATGATTGTTTTTGCAGGTCTGTCTAAAATATTATAAAAATTTCCTTTGCGGAAAAAAAAAATCTAAAATCTGAGCTTTAGTTCCATATATTCTTTAGTTTTATCGTAATTTTTTTATAAAAAAAATTCATATTTCATTCATAGTGCTCTTTTTTTTTCTACAAGTAGTCTAGTGGCTAGAGCTCACACAATTAAATTGTAGAGAAGTGGAGTGTCCGGGGTTCGAACCTCGGCCCCTACATATAATATGCAATATCCCTACCAACTAACAACTCAGCTAAGCTCACGGGGATTCATTCATAGTGCTCTAAACATGCATGCTTGGAAAGAAACATTAAAAATTTTAATAATTCTGGGATAGTTAAACAAATTTTATTTTAGCAGGCCAGGGTCTAAAATTGTGTGCTGAAAATTTTAAAGGAACTAAACTTAAAAGATCTCTATTATATTGGGACGAAAAACTTATTTAACTCAATTTTTTTTTCATTGTCTATAGAGACTATTACTATAACTAGGTGTTATTCTTTCTAGTTCCTAATAATAAATATCCTAATTTTTTAATGAAATTATTTTTTATACACCTCTAACTCAGGATCTTGGATAATTCACTGTTGACAACAACTTTACCGTTGCCCAATTGACATCGACTCACACACTTTGCAAGTTGACTCATGAGCCTAAGATTTCTTTGAACATCCAAAGATTGTGGTTACGTCCACGTTCTGTACATCCAACATTCAAATATTGAGCCTATCAAATCATTGATATAAAATTGGAAACAACCATCACTCGAAACTCAAAAGAAAGATGATATTTGAATTTTATTAGTCTCTAACTCAACTATATAATTTGGTTTATAAGATCGTATATATAATTATATTTGAACTTTATTTTAGCATTTTGACTTGATTAATTATTTAGTTCATTAAATAATATATATGTCAATTAGTTATACAAATATTAGAAATCACTAAATAAAAGTGTTCAATGATCATTCGGAAAGAAGAAGAAAAAAAGATGTTCAATAAGATACTTAATGCATGCATGAAATTCTTTTACATAATGGATTAAGTTTTTAAGTTGGACTCTCTTCATATACAAAAAATTGGTTATCTTTGCAAACTGTTATGATGACATTCCAACGTGATATATATAGACACACACCACAGCTCACATGAATGAAGTCTGCTGTTTTATGCTCCGACACATAGACTCAATATAAATCAATCGCATATAATTTTACAACTTTTTCTCTCTTAATTAAGAAGAGCGATGAACATTCTTTGTTTTGAACATAAATTAATTAGTATACACATAAATGATCATAAATCATATCAGGTCAATAGTAAGAGTTTAAGAGATGACAATTATAAAAATTTGTTGGAGTACGATTTTTATATATTGTTCGTAGATTGAAACTCAATTTATATTTTTTTTTTATTTTTTGAATGGGTAACTCTTTCATATATATTACCTTGTTGATTTACCGATCAAAATCATTGAATAACTCAATTTCATTCACTATACTTAGGTTAGGAATTAAGAAGAAAAAAAATCCATATACTCCAACTGATTTCAAAGGTATATTATAATTTTTAACTTGATTTTTGCATTTTATACTAAATGAATTATTTAAATGTTAGTCGTCTCGAGTAGATAAAAGTGTTTAATATAATGTCTAAGTTATAAAACTCTCCCACATATGCAAACTGCTATGATGACTCTACAAAAGTGACATACATATATATGTACCACAACTCATATGAATGAAATTCAATTATTTCATTCTCCAAAACTTAGACACAATAGGTCAACTACATAATTTTACTTTTTATTTCCTAGTATGCAAAACAATGAGCATTCGTTAGTTAGAAACATGAATGAATTTGTATAGACATGATCTGTCTGTAAATCATATCAGCCCAATAGTAAGAATTAACCTTTATACATAAATGAACGGAGTTCAAATTTTCTTGGACGGTTTTAAATATTAAAATGATCACCAGTATCAATTTAATTTATAATAATTTAACCATTCTCCTTTTTATTATAAAAAAAAAAAAAAAAAACAATACACAACATCTACAAATCACAAACTAATAAAAATGAAGGTCTTAAAACTGTTGATAAAAAAAACCAATGAAAGTATAATTAGTATTTGTGAGCAATCTTTAGTATGTGAGATGTGAGCTTTTTAGGTTTGGAGAACATGACCATGTGATCTGAATCCTTTATCACTTTCACCTCAACATATGGACCAGTTCTCTCAATTATCCATAACTGCATGTCCTCTCTAATGATCTTGTCTCCTTTGCTGATAATGAAGACTTTTGGTACCCTTCCATTCCTCTGCTTGGTAACTCTTGTTTCTTTTAACACTAGTTTTTTGTCATTAAAGATAGGATGCGGCCTCACCAATGATGACCCAAGTGTCAAATCCTGTGCATGTTACAATCTATATATAACTTCAATGTAAATTAATAAAATATATGTTAATGTTTGTAACTTGGTGTATACACTTGGTGCTAGTGATATCAAGAGAAAATATCATAATGGGAGATCATTCAAAAGAGAAGTTGAATATTTTGCAAATAAAGTTTATACGGAAAGTCCTCTTAATAATTTGAAATTTGGACGTAAATAAAATCTAACTAATATTTAATCTAAAGCAAGATTCAAATTCACACACTCTTAAACAATTTATTTTTAATTGAAGTCAAGGGTACCTCAACAAGTGTAAAGGTTTAAAACCAACTTTGAAATAACCCTTTAAAAATTAACAACAATAAAATTATAGACATTTTCCGTCTAATTAGTTACGTATTATTATATAATACTAAAAAAAAAATTGAAGAAGCTAAATTAGCCCACCTAAATTGGCACTAAAGAGAATCGAACCTAAGACCTCGAGAAGGAGCATACTCCGAGGTCCCAAGCCAATACCACTAGACCAACCCAAGTGGAAATATAATACTAAAATAAATATTAGTTGCAGTCAAATTATTCAATTAAAGTAAAATTATTTGCCTTTATTTCAAATTTGCAATCAACAATAAAAAAATTTACCTCATTAGGCGATAATTGATACAGATTAGATGCCAAGAGTTTGGATCCAAACAACAAGGCAGTTGGAGGACTGTTTGGTCCATTAAAGAACAATAACTGTGGTGGATTCTGTTGAGTTCTTCTCTCATTCTATGAGGCAATTAAAAAAAATGAGACAAATTAAAAACAAAATGTGACAATAAGCTTCCACAATTTAAATTAAAACTCAAAAAATTCTAAATTAAAATCCATTAAAGTATTTTAGGTTTCTTCAGAGGCTTCCGAGTTTATTCTTTTTTAATTTCTGAGTTGATGAAGATGTTAAATAAGATGAAAAGCCCTAATAATTTTAATTTTGGATTTTAATTTCTAATAAAAGGTATTAGATAATATTTTAACAATTATTCAAGAAAAAGAGGGTAGCCTTATTAATCCATCACATATTTTGAGTCCTAAACCCTAAACCCTAAATATGAGAAAAATACAGCAAAGTACCTCTTGAGTTACACTTGTGAAATTAAGGGTTTCACTTATCACGTATGCAGTGACAAAAACTGCAAGAGAAATTTTCTTAGAGAACTTTTCCATAGCAACAGATAACGGTATCCCTCCATAACTGTGACCAACAAGAATCACCTTTTCCTTTGGAGGAAGAGATTCCATAAATGACATCAAAGGTTCATAATATTTTGAAATTGAATGAATCTCTTGAACCTGTATTGGACTGATACCACAACCAGCCATGTCAATAGTTGTAACATTATGACCAGCTAGTATCAGCATAGTTGCAACCTTATACCAACACCATGCACCATGGCCAGCTCCATGAACAAGCACAAAGTGCTTCCCGTTAACACCAATGAAAAATGAAAGAATAAAGAAGAGAAGAATCAACACTACGTGTCTTCCCCGTTTAAACATATTGATAATATATTATACCTCTATGATTAGGATGAGCTGGTAGGTAGACCTTTATATATGTGATTGGTCTTTGACCAAATATAATTATTCTAACCTTTTGAATATTTGAGACATGTTGAAGAAGTTATCTAGAACTTATTTATGTTTATCTATTATTTATATTTTTGATACACTTGTGCAATTGCCTCAATAAAAAAAAAGGATAGTATTATGAAATATTTATGTGTGCGCTCTAGTACATGGGTTCTAATTTTTAACAATATATAGATAGATAAATTGCAAATAGGAGAAGAACAAAGAGGATGTATGGTTTCAATAATGTGAATGGTATAAATTATAAAAAGAAGTGTTGCAAAGAGAGAATATAGTAAAACATAAAAGGATTAGACTACTGACTTGAAAATATTAAACGTCCAATAGCATAAGTTTAATAAACCATTATATAACATTTATCTCCATTCTCATGAGGTATTAACAAGAAGCATTGAAAGTTTGTCAATTAAAAAGCGTAAAATGTACTTAAAAAAATAATATAAATCCAAAGAATCGAAAATTCTAACAATAATCTTGTTTACGAAGTCAACTCTTCTATAACTCATGAGTAGGGATGGGAATAGGTTAGGCCGGCCTATAGGGGCCTACGGCCTAGCCTACGACAGGCCAGACCAGACCAAACTTTTTTCTTAAATAGAGAAGGCATAGGCTTTCTTAGAAACCTATTTAGCTTAAAAAGCCAGGCCATAGGCCATTCAAAAAACCTCTTAGGACTATTAGGCCGGCCTATTTAAGTAAATATGAATATTATTTCTTATTATTATATTATATTTTGTACTTTGAATTAAAATAAAAATTTGATAACTTTTTCAGAAATTTATGCTTATTAGCATACATTAATTTTTTGCATATTTAAACGTATTATTACAAACTAGAATTGTTATATGATACAATATATAGTCAAATTCCCTAAAAACTCGTGCTAATTATCAAAAGTGAGTTTAATCTAATTGATATATTGGTTCTCTAGTTTATTTAAACTTATATTAC
>Ga0315915_1002529_pt1 | contig 23103 bp, 10 predicted proteins | sample MpolbnodulesMG_FD_207738 | JGI IMG/M metagenome (GOLD analysis project Ga0315915, IMG submission 207738) | Medicago polymorpha root nodule microbial communities from Los Angeles, California, United States - branched nodules | ecosystem: Host-associated > Plants > Roots > Nodule | place: USA...
TCAGGCATGTAAAGCATAAATGGTTAAAAGAACATAATTTGGTAGCTTTTCCTTAGATAACTTGCAGAACAAGTCACTAAAATGCCTAGCTTAACACATGAAATATGTTACTTTTGAGCACTTATCAGTTACCCTAAACTCTAGGGTTTATTTTCTAACTAAACTGGATTCACAATTTAATAAATGATTTTTCTTTAAAATTTATAGGTTATTGGCTTATTGCTATGTGTGATTTCTCTTGATTAAATTTTGATATATGGATTGTTTTTATATGCTAACCCCCACCTTTTAACTTTGATTTTCGTTTTCGCTGTTTCGAATTTTGATTTTGTTTTTTATGAAATTCTAATAGTTTGATATATAAATATGTTTGGATATTTTTACATTTTTTGCTGATTTTTGGGATGAAATTCAAATTCATTTAACATGGTATCAAAATTCAAACTCATTTAACATGGTAGCAGAGTCTATTTAAGGATTGCAATGAGAATTGAATTCCGTACCCACGCTAAGCTTGTTTGAAGTCTCACATTTCTCAATCCATGGACACATCCAGATTAAAAACAAAAATTAGAGTATCAAACAACTTCTTAACACCAAAATTCAAGATCATTATTATTCTTCCTTTCTTATTTTTTGTTTTTCGTTCTCACATTTCTTTGTTTGATTTTGGATATATGACTTTTCACTTCTCATCGGTGAGGTGAGTGTTGCTCTACTCCTGCCAATGCAGAACAAATCGGTGAAGAGGAAAGGAGTGGTTATACTATTATTTTTAGTGTGGCTAAGTGTTGTCCATTTTACTCAATTCTATAATCTGAATTTAATTAATTTTCGTAATATGTAGAACCCATTTTTGTTAAATTTACCCATTTCTTTGTTTAATTGTCGTCAATTTTCTGGTCAAATTTTGAAAGAGGACAAAATTTTGGAAATTTAAAAAGTAAGAGGATTAAAATTGTGTAATTAGAAATGAGGGGACTAAAATCCTCTATTGAATAAAATAGAAGGACTAAAATCGCAATTAAGCCTTTTTGTTAAAATGTCTTCCTTCTCAAACGATCAATTTTCTTGAGTGTCACATTTATATCGATAGCCACACAAATACGCATGAACTTTCTCCAAGTGCAACAATTGTTGTTGAAGTTGTTGGACCAGAACTATCTCCTCCTGTGCAATATATTACTATATATAGAGGTTGGGGGATGGTGCCTCTGATCCAGTTAACGTAGGGAAGGAAGATCTTAAAGTTCAAAAGCTTCTAATATATAAAAACTTTCAAAAAATTACTCATATATACACTTTTTTTTATGTTGCTAAGGACGTAAATATTTAGCTCATTACAACTTAACGTCTCCTTCAAAAAAAAAAAACTTAACGTTGAAACCGATCAATTTGGTCCTTAAAAAAAAGACTTATGTAAGATAAATTTACATTAGCTAGAAGCTATTTATACCTCTTTGGCTTTCTTAAAATGAGGTTTAGTCATAACTTTTTCTGTTCTAACTTCTAGTACTAACGACAGTGAATAATATTTTTCTCTTGCTTACCTTCCTTATTGAAGAGAAGAAAAAAGGACATGAAAAAAATGGTTTCTAAAGCATGAAGTGTTTGGCTTTTTGTTTTTTAATAGAAAATTTTATTCTCGACGAGGAAATGCAAGGAGCATTAAAACTCGCGGTAAAAAGGGAAAAACATACAACAAGTAGAAATTGATTTAAAGAGAATTACTCCAACGTTTTACCATTTAAATCTCAACATAGGTTTCCGAAATATAAATAAGTTTTTTTGAAGGAAAATATAAATAAGTTTTGAAACATTTTGTAAAATCAACTTCTTTAACAACTATTTTTGAAAATCATGTTTACCATAATCTAAAACAAATGCACAATTACGAATTAAGATATATATGAACTATGAGTAATATATTCAGGCCAATGCTATTTTGAAACTAAAACAACAAAAAAATCTAGGCTTAAATTGGTCTTTCGTCCCTGCAAATATAGGTCATTTGAATTTTCGTCTCTGAAGTTACTAATCCTTCCAATATGCCACTGCAAAATTTAATCATTTGACTTTTGGTCCTAATTAGGTTTTTTGGCTGAGGTAGACTGTCATTAGCGACGTGGTGCCCATGTGGCAAGTGATGATTGGGTGAGGTGGTTGGCTTAAATAGGGCTTTCGTCCCTGCAAATATAGGTCATTTGAATTTTTGTCCCTGAAGTTACTAATCACATATAATTATGACCATTTTTCAAATGATTAATATTTACAATGGCAAAATGGAAGGAATAGTAACTTCACGGACGAAAATTCAAATGACCTATATTTGCAGGTGCGAAAGACCTATTTAAACCAAAAATCTATTAATTTCAATTTTGGGAAAAGAACATAGGGAGATAACAGTCATATATCCACTTAGGGATGTCAATCGTTCTAATACTCCTCCTTTTTGCTGCTAAAACCTAATGAAAATAACTGAAAAACATGCTAAGAATAACGTAAGATGACATGTCATCAACTTTGCGAAGCAATCTCAATCTCCTCTATCCACTCAGAAGAAGGTTCACTCCATGACCTAGGCCTAACCCCAAGTTTAAAATACAGTATCATTTCCATAGCTTCAAAAGTTTTACTTTTATCCAAAAACTCATTCCATACTCCACTTACTATACAATAACTATTGTTATACGGTGGCCAGTGGTGCGGCCCATGCTGCGATCGTGATAGAAGTACCCCCACTGTCTTGTAGAGCTACCACGAGTGGTGGAAGCCTACTCTTTGTCCCATGAGCCCATGCATGAAATTGTTGGCTAAACATAATACAACTAGCGCACACCCCAACAAAACTTTGAACTATAGGGTCATGGAAAACAAGATCGATAGGAAGCACTACAAAAGTTACCATACGAGCGAGTGCGTGCAAATTGTTGGCAAATTGACGCTTATTAATGGTCCATGGCCACTTATGATGGCCTTGGGAAGCTTCAAGTTGGGCTCCAACTAACGGTGTTGACTCGTCCCCATAATTATCAATGGCCCAATGGTAAACTCCGGACCCAAGATCAATTAAGATGTAACCAATCCAACCTGCCACAATGGGCTCAACCCACATATTCATATCCATTGAACCCTTTATGGACTCTCCCAACGAAATGATCAAAGTTGTGCATCCAAATGTCACCCATGCACGATAAGACCATGTTGATTCCAAACTAGGGTCATTGTCTATTGGACGATTAGCATCGGTTACCACTTTTATTGGCAGTCGTGCAAGTTTCGGCTCAATGATCAATTGATTAGCATTAGGCTTGGATTTCGTTGCAGTGGCAGGAGTATCAGTGGTAGGGGTGGCGGAGCAATTGACGCGAATTCAGTGGATGATAGTGTTCTTTGTGCAAACTTGGTGGTGAAAGTTGGGAAGACACTTGTGTTGGACTAGGGAATACATTGGAGAAGTTGGAAAGGAATCAAAGGCTTGTTTGAGAGAGAGGGCTAGTGGCTAGATATATAAAATGTGTAGCTACAAATAGTAGTGGTTGTAGCAAGAATGAAGAAGTTATGTATTTGTTGAAGTGTGGGAAAGGCATAGTGTGGTGGACAATGAGGATGAGTGGTGTTATGTAATCTCAAATAACGCTGACATTGAATTTGAGTCACATAATAATTCATTCACAATTCAAACGTGCTGAATTGAATGTCACTTACCAATCTTTTTGTGACATAGCTGAATTGAATGCCAGCAAATGTGGAGATAGAGGCTAATATCTGTAAGGATGTGTTTCTTCCACGAAATACAAGCTTATGGCCATCAATTTAAACGTGCTCAAATAAACATTTGTTTGCTGCTGAAAGAAATAATAACAACTCCTTGCAATGAGAGATAATATATTCTTACTCAGAGCAGCTAGTGTTGATTTGAGCCTCCATAACTTAAAGAAATGATTCATACATGGATGAGGTTAAAACTATGTGTATTGACTATTGATCCATGTTCTAACTATTGAATAAAGTCAGTTTTACCATTATAAAGAATTCAATTAAGTTCAATAATAATACTCGATAAGAGACTATAATGTCATTAATCATTGCATGGCCTTACTTTAAAATGCAAATTCCAGTCTAGAAATACAAAATATGGAAGCCATTTACCATTAATTACACAAACAACCACTCTTTTGTCTTTTCTATTCAGAAACCAACAATCTTAGGAAATACTATGTGTAAGAGACAACCAACTTTAAAGTAAACATAGGAAGAACCATATATCAAAGTACTATAATACCTCAAGCTGATATTAATGATATATATTAATCTTAGGAATTCTTTCATGATTTCAATTCACAACCAAACTCTTTGCTATATCATTGTTGAGGAAATAATGAAGATTAAGGAGTTTTAGGGTGTTATAAGTGCATGCTCAAGTTCAGGTTTCTTCTGAGCAACACATCCTGAGTTAACTAAAGAGGTTATCCATATATCATCAGATTTTACCGGCTCGTCATCGTCATTCCGGTGCCAACTCCAGAAGGCATGGGTTGAGTTTACAATCTTTAGCTCACCATGACCAAAACTGGCCTCACGGAACTCTGACCACTTCGGCTGTGGATCTATATACCTGCCAAACATCAATGACGCAACAATACAAATGGTAAGAATGATATAAGAGAATCTTAAACGACACTTGAAAAGGAACAGAGATAGTATCGGAGAAAACTCAAAGGCTGAATTTGAAACCTTCAAAACACATTTGGTAGAATAAAACTTACTTATGAGCTAAGCCTTCTTTGTTCCCTCCATCACCGATTGTTATATGGACAGCACCACAAGGATCCAATTTCCCATTATATACACGTTTCTGTAATTCACACAAGAATTAGTTAAGATTCAATTATGATCAGTAAATAAAACTTATAAAGTAATGATACTAAAAAACCACATTAGCATACCGAGCGTTCATATGCATGGACATGACCGGCAAAAACTAAATCGACACTAGCAGCATAAAGCAATGGCTCCATGGTTTCCATCATATCATCACCTTCACCTTGATGAGCTGTGTTACTATTATACCATGGGACATGAAATATAACAAGCAACCAAGGTGTCCTTTTCCTGTCCACCTTTGACAGATCTGTCTGTAGATCACAGAAGATATAAAGAGATTAAAATTATTATTTATACCATAGTATAAAGAAAACTCCAAAAGCAACTATCAATTGTGGCCGGACTATTTTCAGTACAAGTTTAGATTAAAAAAAAAACATGAATATTGAAATTGAAATTTAGGTAAGTTCAAACAACATAAAAATTATGAAACTAAAACAAGGAAATTAAATTAAAACGAACATTATACAATAAAACACAATAAAATATATATACACAACAAAGTGCAATAGAAAACTGAACGTTCCCGTCTTTTTGCTAGGAACAGTAATGTCAAAAGCAGAACGCCTACAATAACTTCAAAGTTTTTCTGTCTCCCTTTATCTTTATACATACATCTGAAATGTATAACTAAGCATAGTGGAGGATATTTCAATTTCACATTGCGTTAGGGTGCGTTTGGATGGAGGGTTTAGGAAGGGAAGGGAAGGGAGGGTTTATTTTTTATTTTGAAATTAAGGACACTAGGAAATGTTTTTTAAAAAGTTAACATATTAACATGATAAACGATCATATAATTCTTCAATCACACTTAATTTATTTTAGAAAAATATGTTATATAGTCCGTAATTTAAAAAAGAAAAGTAAACCCTCCCCTCCCCTCCTAAACCCTCAATCCAAACACACCCTAAGTCTCTAATATCTGAATTTAAAGACCTGATTCTAGTCATATCTCTAGGATGACGGCTTCTGATTTTTAAGCATGTGCTTCATTCTAGCCTTATGCAAATGCAATGCATACATCTGTCACCAAGGATTTCACACTTCATCATGTGTTATTAGACAACATGAGTGACTGTAATAACCTTATCAAGGGAAGAGAGAAGCAATAGTGATATTTGGTTTCGTAAGTTCTAAACGTTGAACATGTTTCATTCATATGTTTCAACGAAAGTAAGGATGCTAGTCATAGATTTTGACATGAATGTATGTAGTTTCTATGTTGTTAATTCCGGATAGTGGCGCAAACTGCCCAATCCCGAATTCCTAAAGTGGAATAGCAGTTAGCGGGACGTCCACTATTGCGAAGACTAGGAAACAGTATACAACTAAACATAAATCCCAAAGTTGAGTAGAAACGGTCATTGTAACATATTCTCATAACAAGACACATGAAGAAAACTGAAAACAGTGGCATTGTGCAGTGTAGAACAGAAATATTATGTATCAACAGTTGGAGGCATCTAGAAAACAGGATAATCCACTTCATATCTTTTTTCACTTCTTGCTGTAAGGTATAATCAGAGTTAATTATAACCAATTCTGTGCATATCATGTAAATTAGAATTTACAATGCAAGATATATCCATGACATATTCTCATTGAAAAAACACTTGAAGACTAAGCATAGTTTAAAATTTGTAGCATTAAAGTGCAACTGAAAAATAGATTTAGTTCCATTTGTCTGGAATGCAATGACACGTCATCAATTGAGCAACCAACTAACCTTTAGCCATCTATATTGTTCTGAGTACACATCATAATCATCATAGGAACCAAGCATGATAATGTGAGCACCAGCAACTTCAAAAGAATAATAGAGATTCGAGCTTGATCCACTTTCCTCAAATGGCATTTTCCATCTCGAATTATAGGATATAAATCCATCCTTTAACAAAGGTATATGCTCTACTTCATGATTCCCTTGAGTTACCATCCATGGTCTAGAACTAGCAAGTGGCTGCACAAGCCTACCAAACGTGTCCCAACGATGCTGAATATAGTCGGCATATGAAAGGTCGCCAGGAATCAGGTTAACATCGTATCTGCATTGGTCGATGTGATCTAATGTTGATTTGGTCCAACCAGTTTGGCCAAGATCTCCGACCACAGCAAAACTAATTGGAAATTGAGCAGGTGGTGTTTTGAGCTCAAACTCAGGACCTTGTCCACCGCATCGGTAGAAGTAAACAGAATTCGGCTCTAAAGGGCCTATTACAGTATGGTGTATCTTTCCTGAGCTATAGAAAATGTAACTGTAAGAGGTTGTCTCTCCTTCAGCCACATTGTCATACTTCCCTGGCAATGTTCCGTATTCAACAACTGAAGGTGCAGATTTGTCATCGGTAATCCAGGTAACTCTCATATGCTTGTCTCCTGCCAATGAAATGTGTACCTGGAATACACACTTTTCATGTAAGAATCTGAGTATCATAAAGTAACATCCTTGTAAAGGTTCCTTGTTTGAATAAACAGCTTCATTAAGTGCTTATAGTGCAAGTGTTTATCATATAAGTGCGTATGTATAAGGTATTTCTATAATAAAAGACAAAACAAAGTAAAACTGTTTCCAAACAAGCTATAAGCTGTTTTCATAAGCTCATTGAATTGGATCTTCATCTGGCAAAGCTATAAGCTGTCCATTTCTCAAATCAACCTAGCAGCTTCACTAAATTTTGTACCTCCCCCATAAATCAGTACTATTACCAACCACAAGTTCAGAATGTTGCAGGGATCCAGAAACAAAAAAAAATGCACTAAATAAGGTATGAAGACGAAGAAAGAACTTTTTGGCATGTGCATCATGAAGTTAAAGTGAAAATTATCTAAATAAAGAAATGCAAGAAACATAAACGTGATTCTTTTACAAAACCAAGCCAAAAACACATGACAAAAACAAAAATACAAATAAAAAAATAGTAAAAATATAACATTGATTAAGTAATAAAGCAAAAGGATATACAAAAGTAATAATTTTGCAGAAAAATATGAGATCATAAATGAAGGGTGTATGTGTGAACCTGTTGAGGGTAAGAAGAGGGTTCAGAATGCCATGGAAGATGTAAGGTTTTTCTAGGAGGAGGTCTGACATAGTCATCAGCAGCAGTTGAAGTTACTGACAGGATCAGTAAAACTGTTGGAATCAGTTTCAGTTTCATTGATATGCTGGAAATATTGAAGGACAAGAATGTACTTCAGGGATCTATGTAACATGTCGGTGTGTCATTATTGAGGTTGGTGGATTTTGTTGTGTACCTTTTTGCTTTTTGTCACTGTTTTGAATGTGACACTTTTTTGTTTTATTGCTTTTTCAGGTAATAAAGCTTTCATAATTTGTGTTAAGAAACCGGAAAATACGGAGAATGATTTGAGTTTTAATTTAGATGATTTTAATGTATTTTGATTAAAAAATACTAATAAATAAACGATTAAAATAAATTATTTTACTAAAGAAAAATGGTTATGAGTAATTAAATATTATAGTTAAATATCTTTTTAGAAACCTCTCTTTGTTAGAAGATAAATGTTATTTGAATAATTATTTTTTGGAACAATTTTGTACAACTAAACTATACAAAGAAAGTCCACGTGAGCTTAACTCACATGATAAGGGTTTGTTTAAAAAAAACCCACTTGGTAAGGGATAATGCATATTATATGTAGGGATCAGTGTTCGAACTTCGGACACCCCACTTATTCACTTTTAAGGTGAATTTCTCTAGTCGATAGGCTACTTGACAAAAAACAAAACTATACAAAGAAACGTAGACATTGACACAAAAATCAAAGCACTAGAAAGAAAAAGTAAAAACACAATGTAAGTATAATGTGAATATGAGAAATAAAGTTGTGATAAAATGGTGTTCAAATACAAAACATTCATAATTAATTAGGAACTTATATGAGTACATAAATGGTGATGAAGTGTAAAGCTTCATATGGAATTTTTGATATGTTGGTAGTTAGAGTATTTTTGAATTTTGATATACTTTTTTTTGTGAATGTGAGATTGATTAAATTAATAGATTAGACAACTTAAGTTTTTAAAAATAGTTTTTTTAAGGAAGTTTTCAAAACTAGTTTTTAAAAAATGGATATTAATTATTTTCATTATATTTTCCTTGATTTCTGTTCTGTTTCCTTCGTGCCAAGTTTTGAACCAAATTTCACAAGGTGAAACGGTCATTTCACTATATACCATCAATCTAACTCAATTTTGTGTCGTGCTTTTAATTATTTTTACCTAAAGTAACAACAAATATTTATCATGCATGCTGAGTTAATTTTTATCATTGTTATCTGTCTCAATTTCACCTTTATGTTATTTTATTTTGATAACAACAAAGTCTAAGAGAAAAAACAAAAGTTGGAAAAACCCATAATTTGGTGCATGTTTAAGTCTAGGCAAGTTATCATTCACTCACGCAAACTTCATAACATATACTGAGCATGTCCTCTTAATGTGATAATATATTGCAAATATTAATGTGTTAGTTAGCTCGTGCATTTGGTGTGAATGTTGTTCATGCCCTACTTAGCTTTAGTTAGTGTTGTATTTTACATGACATGTGAATATGGATCAAGTTCTTTATAAAGTGAAAGGATAATGTTTTGTTTTGAGAATGCAAGTAACATGGTTATTTTTTAAAAATTCTTACCATGGTTTTTATAAATTTGGTTTTAATTATATTTTTTTATGTTATAATATGATTTATAGTCATCGTCTAGTTTTTCCCTCAAAAAAAAAGTCCTCATCTGGTTTTAAAATATTAAGTTTTTTTTTTTTTGAGCAAAAAATATTAAGTTTAATGATGTGGGAATTTTTGTGATTTTAAGTTTTTTGCATTTATAACTGATTCTTGTTTAGTTTTTTTAATTAAAACAGAATTTATCTTTCTAATCAAAAATCAATTTCTTATTTTTCTTACTAAAAAAACAAATTCTTGGAATAGTTAATTGTACTACATAAGGTGATGATCTCAAAACTCGACTAAAATCAAAATAAATTATTTTTATGAAATAAAATCATTACAATCAATTGCTCGTGATTTGTATCTTTGTCTTATATAAAAACAATCATTTTATTTATATATTTTTCTTACGATCAAAATATTTAACATCGACCCATACATAACCTTTAACACCACAAAAAAAAAAAAAAACAATACATAACCTTTTTATTTTTACAAGAAGCTTGCAACTTTAAGTTTTCCACTATACCCAGGATTGTATAATGAACATAATAGTCCAATAATATTCAAAAGACTTTTTTTTTTCAAAAATTTTAGTTCCAATTATGTTTTCCAAATTTTTTGTTTGATTGATCTTATCTTAACCAAATAGAGTTGATTAGAAGGGGGAAGAAAAGGCATCAACGCAAATGGAAGCTTCGCTCAAATAGCCTATGAGATTTGGGTCACCAGAAATATGTATTTGTTAGGGTTTGATGTTTGCACGAAGAGATTAAACTTTCGATAAGATCAATCAACTTTTGTGAATTTTGGTATTGAAAAAGCGGCAGCAGAGATCCATGGCGCCAATGGAGATGGTGTTGAAAGAGGCTTAAGAAAACAAACGAAGATGAAAAGATATTTGTCAAGGGATTTTTAGAGAAAGTTGAAGCTTGGGACAAAACAAGGTCTTCCAAAGCTGATGGCTCCAATTGATTGATGTGGAATACAAGGAATACAAAATAAAGGAGGCTCAGAAACTTGAGTAAGAGAACGAATATATGATTAAAAATCATAAAAATCGTATAAACGGTGGAAATGTTCAAGCTCTCATGTCGCTCTCCAAAAGAAATGTTTTACAATCGGTTTTCATCTAGTAAAGACACAAGAATGATGATGGATTTCATCTCAACCATGGCATCCATTTGATAAAACACAAACCTCGAGGTCGAGGGTATACCGATAGATCATATATTCGTTGTGAATTGTATTATTTATAATTGTTACTCTAAATTATTTAGGGTTTCGTTTTAATTTTTCAATTTGTTAGATGTGTTGAGACAACAAAATATCTGTTGGCAATATAACACAAAATGTTGTAAATAATAGTTGATAGTTACGAGATGTCAACATAGTTTGAATGTCATGATTATCACATAAAAATAAAAATAAATTGTTTCGTCAAAATAAAACTATGTTTACCTATGTTACCAATTATTATTATTATTCATATTTTATTTATCGAGGGGATGTTACTGATTATTATTGTCAAATTATGTTTGATGGAGACAAATTCTATATAAATTTATCTCTGCATAAAACTAATTTTATGTTTTGTCGGTCTTTATTTATTCATCTATAGACTAAGGTCATGTTTGGATTGAGCTTATTTTGAGCTTATGAAAAAGAGTTTATGCAAATAAATAATTTTTATCTTAATTCATATGTTTTCGCTAACGAAAATAGTACCTTTATAAATTATTTTTTCATAAATCACATTAATAAACTTGTAAATAATACATAAAGACGTATTTATTTACATAAGCTGTTTTGCATAAGCTCTAAAATAAGCTAATCCAAACAGTGCTTAAATTTCAAATTATTAAGACTTATTTTCTCTAGAAATTAGAATGCTCACACACAAAAGAAAAATCACTAATTTTATTTTATTTTTGATAAAAAGAAACACTAAATTTGTTTTTTGATGTTAACCCTCCGTTTCACAGAAAAAATAAATTATGGTTTTTCGAAATTCGAACATGGGTTAAATACTGATTGATTAACAAAGAATTGTTCCACTAACTAACTGAGCAAAAAAAAACACTAATTTTATACCTAAAAAAAGTAGACAACGTAAAGAAAAAAGCTAGAGTAAAAAAAATATCAAATTGGTTTGTGTCTGTAAGGCACTCCCAATTTAATATTAATATTTTAAATTAGTTTATGTCTTTATCAAAAATTTTATCAATTAGATTATTGTCTTTATATTTTTGTTACATCACGAGAGATCTAATAAAAAAATTAACAAAGTCAGAGACTAATTTAAAATATTAATAGAATCATGATTAATTTGAGAGTTGGATTAGGATTTTAAAGGACAATTTTTGCTTAAAAAAGTCTTAAAGATTTTGTAGGATTTTAATGACTTTCATTATTTTAAAAGTTTATCAATATTTTTAATTTGGATTTCAATAGATTGATATCATAAGATTTTAAAGGATTTTATGGATTTATAAGATTTCAAAAGATTTTATGAATTTTAAGGACTCATTGAAAATAAATGATTACAACACATTCTCTATCATAATATTTTCAATACATACTCTTATTTTTATTTTTATGAGAGATAGAGAGAGGGGGGAAGAGAGGAGGGAGAGAAGAGAGGAGAGAGAGAGAGGGAGGGACAAGAGAGAGATATAGAGAGAAGGGAGAAAAGAGAGGAGAGAGAGAGAGAAGGGAGAAGAGAGAGAGAGACGAGGGAGAAAAGAGAGGAGAGAGAGAAGGGAGAAGAGATAAGGGATAAGAAAGAGATACGAAACTTTTAAAGAAAAACAATCCTAATAAATCTTATGTCTTCACGAAAGATTTTTTCTTGTTAAAATTTCACTAGAAAATCCCATAAAATCCATCAAAATCTAATTTATTAAACAATCCTTTGAAATTTGAATTATTTTGAATACCATGAGACTTTTTTTAAGTGATGAAAAGTCTTGATTCAATACCTCAAGACTTTTTTAAAATGACAAAGAATCTTGATTGAATACCACAAAACTTTTTTTAAATTGCAAAAAGTCTTGATTGAATACCAGATGACTTTTTCATAATTAAAAAGTCTTTTAAAATCTCTTAGAATCCTAATCCAATACATCCCCTTTAAAGAGAGAACAAATGGTAAGGTGGTTTATTAAAAGAGGAATGTTAGCAACACTCACTTTTTAACACTCTCTATCGCTCACTATTTTATTGGATGGAGTCCATGTATGTCCCACCACTTTTTGTGGGTTCTATTCCAAAGTATAGACTCACAATGATTTAAATCAATAAAAGAGTGAGTATCAGAGAGAGTGTTCAAAAGAGAGTGTTGCTAGCACTACTCAATAATTCATTGAAAATCGAAATATTTAACTTTTTTATAAAATAATTTGAGTAAATAGGCAATTACCCCCCTGAAATTGTAAGTTTCGTCAATTACCTCCCTGAAATTAACAAAACTTCAATTACCCCCTGAAATTGCACAACGTTAATCAATTTACCCCCTCCGTCAAATTCTTCTGTTAGTCAACATGACGTTTTGTAAATACCCCTTGAAGTTTTGCACTTATGTGCAAAATGTCTCCTAAATTTGAAAATTTATAAAAAAATTTCTTATCCTTAAAAGTGACTGCATTATCACTGAATTGTAGAGCGTATTCCATCAAAAAAATTCCTTATTTTTCATGCTTCATATGCAGCATAGTTTTAGTTTGATATAGAAATACCATTTATATATTTTTCAATTTCCTAATAAAAAATTAAAAACCATTGGTATTTTTCATGGTATTGGGAAAAACCATTTATATATGTGTATGTCCAAAATGGGGATTACATGCATTGAGTTGTGTTGGATATGGATGCTACCATATGAGTTTTTGGAAAAGATGCTTAGAAAACTAAAAACCATTTTAATTAAAAAATTGTGGTACATGCTTGAGTCTCTTAACTAAGGGTTTGATCATTGACCGATGTGTATGAAACAAAAGCATATTTCGAAAGATATCAATCCATTAAATGAATTTCGATTACTTTGATGAATTAACATGTACTACATTTAGAGGTAATCTTGATTGTGTTTTTGTTCCATTTCAAAATTTAGCAACATTTTAAATTAACATGTATGATACCGTCAAAACTTAGTTAATATGTTCCACAATTAAGTAATAATGCAGTCACTTTTAAAGATAAGGAAAAAAATATATAAATTTTTAAGTTCAGGGGACATTTTGAACATAAGTGCAAAATTTCAGGGGGTATTTGCAAAACGTCATGTTGACTAACAGAAAAATTTGACGGAGGAGGTAAATTGATTAACGTTGTGTAATTTCATGGAGTAATTGAAGTTTTGTTAATTTCAGAAAGATAATTGACGAAATTTACAATTTCAGAGGAATAATTGTCTATTTACTCAAAATAATTTCTTCTTTTTGAATCGTTAGAGAGTGTCCAGGACCATTAAATTTTTTTAAGACGTGACAAGTTGAATTATTGTAAAACACAATGACCATATTGCAAACATGAATAATTAAAATTAATTAATTAATAATTAATCCTTCTTGTAATTTAGGTTGGAGAAAGAACACAACCGATCAAGAATAATATAAGAACAACACAAACATAGCCATTCTCGTTTTTGCATATTTCAGATCTCTTCATTCAATAATCAATTTTGAGATGGGTTACAGAAAAAAGAACTTGTTGAAAGAGGATCACACTATTTCTTCAAATTGTAATAAATCATTGAGTGAAGCAATGCTTGCAATCACTATGAGTATCATTGGTTTACCTGTTGATGTTCATGTTAAAGATGGTTCTGTTTATTCTGGAATCTTCTTCACTGCTTCTACTGAATCAAATTTCGGTATACTTTTTTTTTTCATTCATTTCTTCACTTTTTTTTATAGGAAAATTGTTTACTGCATTGATTACTCAATAGCTCAATTGGGTTGTGAAAAAAATTTCATTTTTTTGGACAATTCTAATGATTAGTATTACGTTAGTTGAATAATTGTGTGTAATTTTCATCTGGGGTGGCGTTTTTTTGTTGAAACATGAATTGTAGATCCTAATAGAGTTGATGGATTTTGGTTTCATTCATTTTGTGTGACTCTTGTTATGTAGGAAAATCTTAGGGACTGAATAAGCAATTCGATCATAAAATTCATATGAGCTAAATTACTGATTGTATGTGTTATACTCTAAGTAGCACCGACACTTCAAATTGAAGACGTGTGTGGTGTGTGGCAAATGACACTGACACATGTAGTTACACTAAATCGCTTTCATTTTCGAAGGTTATTAATTACCAGTGTGTCATGTGTCTGTGATTGTGTCATATGTGAATACTATTGGATCTGATAGTCAAGTAATTGAAGCATGGGTACTCCTAAAATGGTGAAGTACCGGTACCGAGTACGCGTACAGTACCCGTACCGTATGTACTGAACCATTTCCATTTACTTGATTAATTCCTCGTAGTTAATACAGCAAAAATATACAGACAGTGGAGAATTAGCGGAAATTATTTTGATTTTTTATTGGATTTCCATTCTATCACTTGCTTTTGATGAAAATAGTGGAGGCGGTGGACAAAAAAAGTAAATCTCTGAAGCATCATAATGGAAGTGTGGTTAAATACATGGTTAAAACACGAACAATATCATACAAACAAAAATTTATGATAGTTGTTTTTTTTGTTCCAGCATAATTTTACAACGACAATGGTAGTAATTCACTAAAAATATAATTTTTTTGATATTTTATTTTAATGTACCTGTACCTTCGTTTTTAAAATTTACCGCTTTTTGTATCGGTACCCTACCCGTACCTATGCATCATAGGAACTTGTTTCCACGTTTCTTTAACTGTTGGGATTGAGAATAGCATTAGTAATAGGCAAAGCAGGCCTAGATTGTTAAAGTTTTTTATTTTTGTTTGGTATGAAATCCCACACTTGAATTTTATTTTTGTCTGTTATACAATTAGAAACTCATGAGTGTTCCCTTACTTTGTTGCATGTCTAGGGATTGTTTTGAAGCAAGCAAGGATGACCAAGAAGGGAAGGGGACACAGTAATGTTGGAAACGAGACTTTGGTAGATACACTAGTGGTTCTATCAGATGATCTTGTGCAAGTTGTTGCTAAGGTAAGCCATTCGTAATTTTGTGTCATGCAATGTATCTTTGATGCATACATATCATTTTAGAGTATAACTGTGTTCTTAAGGTTAAGGTACATGTGACTTTGTGTGTAGGGAGTAGCGCTTCCTGCGGATGTTGTTGGTGGAAATATAACTGGTGATTATGAGGAAGCAGTTACACACGAGGTTTGTTCTGCTGAGAGTCGTTCAATGGATGCAGAACAGGTTAATCAATCAAGGTATTGTCTATCAAATTCATTCAAATGGATGGAAATGTGTGCTATGCATAGCCAAGTTAATTTGTTATTATGTTTCATAACCAACAACCTAAAAAGCGTTGAATTTGACAGTATCTTCACTACTTGCCAATTGTGTTTCTAGCTTTTGATGTGATTTTCCCATACAAATAAATCCAATTAAGCACCTACCCCACCATGCCATTTTTAAGTTAACATTTTTGCAAAACATTTTATCTATTCCAGAATGTTGGACCTTAGTTATTAGTGTTTTTTTATTAAGTGTAGGTGCTTTTCTGCCATTTTCTAATACACGAATCAAGATTTTGATATAAGCAAGTAGCAATCTAAGTTAATACATTCAAAATGTTCTCACAACTTGAGTTTCAACGATGCTAGGAATTTTCTATCTTATTAAGCCCAAAAAATGAGGGGTAACCTTGGCGCAACTGGTAAAGTTGTTGTCATGTGACTGAAAGGTCACGGGTTCAAGTCTTGGAAACAACATCTTGTGTAAAAAACAGGGGAAGGCTGCGTACAATACACCAAATGGTGGGACCCCTTCCCAGACCCTGCCTATGCGAGAGCTTTAGTGCACCTGGTTGCCCTTTTTTCTATTAAGCCAAAAAAATATGTATAATCTTTGTCATACATCAGTTAACTATTTCTCCTTTGGTTCTTATCTGAAGATATACCTCACGTAAGCCCTTCACTATGAAATATTCTGTAGCCTTTATATATTCACAATTGAAATTAACTCATTTTACTTATTTTGATTTACTCATTGCTGGTTACAAAGTCAAACTCTTACTACTAAACTACACCTCATGGACTCACAGAAGAGAAAGATAAAAAATAATGTAGGACACTGTTACATAACGAGTTGGAATATCAAGTGGCTTGGTTGTGTCCCACACGATATCATGTGATTTTTTGTTGTTGTTTAGTCCTGCATTTTTTTACGCTATAAAGATTGGCTTAAGTAACTTACTGCTACCACCAATAGGTCTAGCTTAAGCATTTAATCCTTAGAATTGCAGTTGCCAGTTTTGTTAAATAGCGGCCATGGCTGCCTTATAGCGCTAGTGCATGGAGGATTCGAACAAACCGCTATTGCATCGCGATACGCAATAGAGGTTACCACTGCACTATAGGAGTGCTGCATAGCAGAATTCGAACAAACCAGCTTTTTTCTGCAATCCCCAATTGATAACACTGAATTTTGCTCAAAGTTACATTGTTAGTTGCTAGTTGGGGTGTCATCTAATGATGTTAAATGTATAATGTATTGATTGTTAACTCTAGGAAGAAAATTGAAATTGCTCAATATGTCTGGATTTAATTTTTCTTTTGTCTAATATTGTCATTCTGTATGCTTCCCTTTAGTAATGTATGGTTAACACATTGTAAGTTTGAGGTTTATTTACCAACATATTTATGACCAGTTTGTTAAAATAATGTAAATTATATCATGATATAACAAAAAGGTAGAATAATATAAAATTCTTCTCTAATTCTCACCATAAAAATTATAAAGTGAAAATTATTAAGAGACATATAGGAAGTCACTATTGAATGTAGAAAGTTGATAGAACATGAATACGTGGGTAAGGGATGGATAGTATATGTACTAGAACAGGGAGAAATACAAACTGCTATAATTCAAATAAAATAACTGCTAGTAACTAACTCAAACTCTAAGAATTAGAGAGACCAGTCTCTCCCAACCAAACAAACATAAAACAACCGAATGGCAGACACAATACCATCCTCATTCTATTTAATTATATTATATATTATATTGGGCTTTGTCTATTGGGCCTCTGCCTCAAACATTATTAATAGGAGGTCTGCTAACAAAAGTTGTTTTCAAGCTTACAGGATTATACCTGAATCAATATTGTGCTTTATTGGAAACAGTTCTCAATAGAAACTATGTTTATTTTCTTTGGCTGATAGCAATCCCCTATCATGTACATATTAATAGTATTTTACTTTGTTGTTTTGACGTAAAAATGGATGTTGAGATTGCACTTGGCTCATATATTAGATATAGATTTTTGTGAAATGTTATTTCATTTTTCATTTGACTAAGCATAGTTAAATACCATTTGAGTCCATGTTCATCCTTATCATGCCCCTTACCCTCTCCTCCTACTGATAGAAAATTTAAGGAAATGAACCATCAAAATTCAAAAGTGAAGGAAATAATTTCACTAAATAATTAATTCTAATTTCCGTAATTGAAATATTAAGTGTGGTGGACTTCTTACATTGATTCATTTGTAATTGTTGGAAATTCCGCCTTAATTGCGGTCCGCCCCTAGTCCCCTAAATTACGACCTTTGGTTAGCCTTCATTGCAGCCTCCAACACCTTCATTATGTTGGCTTTGAGCGGGTGGGTTTAGTCCCACATCGGATAGATAGCACTCTTGAGAAGAGTTTATAAAGAGGAGACACTCCTCACCTTACAAGCCGGTTTTGTAAGGATGAGTTAGGCTCCAAATTTCAACAGTAATATATATGATTTGATGTCAACTCTCTGGATTATTTCCTTTTTGGAGCATAGTTTTTAAGCATGTAGATGAAATAGTGCACTACTGTACAATTTTAATTTGTTAAAACTTTAATATAAGAATCCTTAGTGGCTATCATAACAAACAATTAGCACTTACTCGATGTTTTTTCTTTTCGAATACACAGATTCATGACATTATTTTTTTTTCCATGGGTTCCTGCCAACTTTTTATTGACAGACAAGCTGGAGATAACAACTCCAACGGGAAACCTGATGACTGCAAGCAGAAGTTTGAATTTAACAAAAACAAAGTATGTTGGCACTTGGCATATTCGTAGCTAGACTTTTGGCGGTTTGATTTTCTTTTTTTAATTCTAAAGCTGTGATTTTCCACAGGATGAAAAGATTCAAAGCCTTCATTCCGGCCATGAAAGTGAGTTGGATTTCCCTGATCTCTGTTTCATGTAAATTGATTTGTAGACACTATTGATTGAAATGGCATAACCTCTAACGATTTTGGACATTTATTAGTTTGTACACTTCTTTAACAAGTTTTGTATGTTGAAAAATGTGTGAAAGGCATGTTGTTTTGGATCTTTTTACCCCTTCAGGATATACCCTTTTGCAAAGTATATACCGAAAAAGAAAAAAAGAAAAAAACATTGTTTTCTTCCAACATTTTTACATTAATGCCTCTATTTTTTCTAGTTAACCGACGTATGTTCCTCTCAAACCTTGCTAGTGCCTCTGATCTCTCACCTCGTAATAATTGAATTCTCTCTTCCTAGCACAAGATTAGAACATTTCTTTTACAATTCTATGTTCCCTTATTCAATTCTCATGTACTCACATTGTAGTTGATGCATGTCTTGGCTGTGTTGAAGCTGATAAAGCCAATGATCAGGGTAGTGAAAGGTCTACTTCACCGGATTCTACTTCTACACATTCCACCCTAAGTGAAGATCTCAATGAGGCATCACATAATTCTCCAGCAAAATTCATTGAAAAATCTGCTCCAAGGGGTACAGATTGTACCAGAAATGCCAAGGTAAATAAATCCATTTAACTTCCATCCACAGATGCTGGCTAAACAGTCTTGATAAAAATCATGTAGGTGGAAGGTTTATTTTATCATAGCAAAGCACATCAGATGCATTTTTGTCACTATACGACACATCTTTTTTAACTGAAAGTCATTTTGGATACTTGTGCTAATGTTCATACATCAGATATTCATCTTCCTAATACTCAGTTAGCTATAGTATCGCTTAACATTTTGAATTGGTGGTCTATTAGATTTTTATCTTGTTAGAATATTAGAAATTAGAAAATATCTATAATATCTTTATATTATAGTTTAGTATCTTAGTTTATCTTGTAAGATAAGTTTATAATTTTCGAGTAGCTTAGTTTATCTCAACATTTTTATGATTTGATTTCAAATTTCCTTATTTATTTAAGATTACGAGTCTTGTATCCCTATAAATAGGGATATATGTAGTCTTTTGTATCAAGTTACTATCAAACTATCATCAATGATATTCAAGCTTTTATTATTTTTCTGTCCTTTTATCTAAAACTCATTGCTCCCTAGATACATCATCCATCGACTATAAAATATTGATCTAAATTTTCATAGATTTTAGTTTTTTTATTTATGCAACAGCACGATAGATAGCTAGTGCTAATTTTGAGATAATGTTTTCTTTTTAGTTTTGTTCTTGTTGATTTACTTTTAACTTTTCTCATTGTGACTTTCTTTAGGAATTTAAGCTCAACCCAGCTGCCAAAATTTTCTCCCCGTCTTTTGTCCATCCTAATTCAGCAACTTCAACCGTGCCAACAACTGCAAACATGGTTTACGTGCCAAATAGCTCTCCACCTGCAAACATGGTTTACCTGCCAAATAGCTCTCCACCTGCAAACATGGTTTACTTGCCAAATAGTTCTCCTCCATTACCTGTTGCAACTATTCAACAAGAAGCTGGATTCAATAATTTTGCTTCTCGACCTTCTGTGCCAGTTAAGGCTTCACAGTATGGTAATTTGACGGTCGGAAATCCTGGCAGTGGTTCTCAATTTTCACAACCTGTATGTATTAACAAATTTGTTGATATTCTGTCTCGTGTAAACCAATGCTTGCATGAGCATGTCTCTTTGGTTAGTAGGTACTGTAAAAAAGTATACACTTCTTAGGCACTCATTATTATCATTTTTGGATTATTTGGCGACAGATTGTTGGCCAACTGACAAGGACACAACCTCTCCAGTATGCTGCACATTACACTCCTGTTTTATCTGAACCTGCTTATTTGCAAACAACAAGCTCTCCTGCGGTAAGTACAGAAAGATATAATGCGCCTTCAATCTAATTTTAGATTTCTTCTTTAAAGACGATTAATTTGTTTAGGAGGAATGACACGTTCCCACGAGATAATGTCTTTCTTTCTGAGTGCAGGTTATGGTTGGACGATCCACCCAGTTAGTCTATGTTCAGCAAGTTTCCCACGTAAGATAGCATGCCTATAACCCTTTTCACCTAAGGAGTTTCTTCATTTTTTTATTTACCATAGTTAAGCAAAAACTGGACAGAATTAAATCTATAGAAGGCTTTAAAAAATATTAAGGAATTTTCGGTGGATAAAGTTTTAAGAGAATTTTTACTGAATACTATTGACTTGAATTTCATTTGCAAATGTATTTGCATAATATAGACTAATATATATTAAGGGAGATGTGGAGTGGAATGATGAGAAGGTTGAGGGTTCTATTCTCACCCACAACATAACACTTACAATTCAACATTTGTCATTTAAAAAAAGAAAAAGAAAATTTTGATGTCCTGAGGGAACATAAGTTGTAGTGATCAAACCCTTGCCTAGCTTCTCTTTGATGAAGTTTTTGTTTATCCATACACTTTATCTTGTCATGCTTGACTGGATTATGTGCAGTGACAATGGCTGATTTGTTGTCACACACTAGGCTTCATGGGAGTTTCATATACAACTTTTAAATCATCCAAAACAATGTTTATCCATAGTAGTTCACAAATTCCCTATCTCATGGCTCAAAATTCAACTTTTCTGCTTTACTTGCCAACCAACTACGTTATGTTTCTTACTCCTCCATGCAACTAAGTTTCCACCCAAGAACATACAATAACCAGAAGTTGATTCCCATCCGAGTTGATTCCCATCTGTGACTGATCTTGTATAGTCAACATATGTATAAACTTCCGTGCATGAATCTCCTTTTTTTAAATAGTAGTCCTCTATCAGGTGTAGACTTCAAAATTTGTAAAAGTCTACATTGTGCTTGTAAATGTCTCACTCTCAAGTCATACGTGATTTGGCTAACTATACCAATTGCATAAGCTTCGGCACGTCTAGTAATGAGCACAATATATAGATTTTCCCACTAACCTTTGATATTGAGCTTTGTCAACCGAAGGAATTTGTTCATAATTTCCAATCCCGATCATTTGATGGGTACAATAGTATCCTTACAACCCAATTTCCTATTTCCCTTAAGAACGTCAAGATCATATTTCCTTTGGAAAATGAAGAGGCCTTGTTAGGAATGTTGTTATTGGGATTTTTAGACTCTAGAGAAGAAATGAAACTCTAGTACTTCTAGGAAAGATTTTCTAGATAAAAGGGCAACCCGGTGCTCTAAAGCTCCCGCATATGCAGCGTCCGGGAAAGGGTCCCACCAATTGGTGTATTGTACAAATTATGTTCCTTTTCTCAAGGGAATAGGTAAGTCACTTGGGTTAGGATTCTAAATGTTGAAAGCCATATCTAAGGTATCAAGCAAAAAGTAGAAGAATCAATACCTTCAATACTTACTGAGTGCTGATGATTGGGTTGACTGTTGGACAAGTTCTTCTTTCTTTGATACATGACTGTGATGTGTTCAATAGTATGTTGGTCAAGAGACTTGGTAGCTAGCTAGTTAGTTAGTTAGTTATTAAGGCTAAGGTAGATGGAAGAAATGGATAAGGCATGTAACCTATATAAGAAAATGGGCTTGAGAGGGATAGTAGTCATATTGTGAGAATTAGAATTGTAACTAGAGAGAGTCTTCGATCTCTCAAATATCCAAACAAACTTTTTGTACATTTAATAAAAATACATTCTCTACGGTCCCTATTTGAACCAATTCCTATTATTCTTACATTTGAGTGACAAGAAACTTGTTGGTGGCTAATATATACAGAGCATTGTTTGTGGCCCGTAAAGTACCGGAGCCCAAATATATAATACTGAAACAAGTACAATACAACATGGATACGAGATGTTTTTTAAATTCAAGATACAACACAACGTAGATACGTTACCAAAATCTTATAAAAAACTTACATAGATACAAAACTTAGTTAATATATAATAGGCGAAATAACTCTCTGGGTCCTTTAAGTTTTACGTTTGTTTCACATAGGTCCTTTTAAGTTTCTAAGGTTTCAGATAGATCCTTTAAGTTTCGAGTTTGTTTCGGATTGGTCCTTTAAGTTTATAAGGTTTCAGATAGGTCCTTTAAGTTTCGAGTTTGTTTCAGATAGGTCCTTTAACTTTGGCTTAACGGAGGTTGATAGAAAGGACCTATCTGAAACAAACTCG